>JGI26239J51126_1001156_pt1 | contig 12141 bp, 10 predicted proteins | sample SaaInlV_130m_DNA_3_FD_51126 | JGI IMG/M metagenome (IMG submission 51126)
CTCAGAAGGAGGACATCTCCATCGAACTCATGCAAAAAATCAGAGCTATACAAATCAAAACTAGCCATCTGGTGACAGAATTAATGGCAGGTGAATATGTTTCGGCATTCAAGGGTCGCGGAATGGAGTTTAATGCCGTACGCGAATATACACCGGGGGACGACGTAAGACTCATAGACTGGAATGTAACGGCACGCATGGACCAACCTTTTATAAAAGAATATATAGAGGAACGAGAACTCAATGTAATGCTGATGGTNGATGTTAGTTCATCTGGCGAGTTTGGTTCCAACGGAAAATTAAAAAACGAAATCTCAGCAGAGGTGGCCTCCATATTGGCATTCGCTGCAATACGCAATAACGACAAAATAGGCCTCATTGTATTTTCAAATAAAATAGAACATTACATAACACCAAAAAAAGGGAAAGCACACGTCTGGAACATCATTCGCACAATTTTGAACTACCAACCGGAAGGAAGACTTACTGACCTCAACATTCCACTTGAATACCTATTAAAAATTCAAAAACGAAAATGCATTGCCTTTCTTATCTCAGATTTTCAAGCAACGAACTACGAAACTAATGTAAAACTTGCTAGACAAAAACACGACCTAGTTGCAATATCCATATCTGATCCAAGAGAAAGAGACCTCCCAAAAGTAGGACTAATTAACCTTCGAGATAGTGAGACAGGCGAAACTCTGCTGATCGACACAGACAACAGGGAGATGACCAAACTTCTCACCACCTATGAGCAGGAAAAGCGGAATAAGTTTAAAAAACTATTTCGCTCAATAGGTGTTGATACAATAGAAATTGATACTGATGGATCATTAGTCGAACCCATTATAAGATATTTCAAAATACGTGAAAAAAGGCATTGAAAATGGAAGATGATCCCACAAAAAACGGAATAAGCTACAAAATCAAGATACCCATTATAATTTTAACGCTAGTAACGTTGGCTGCAATGGGAGCTCTGTTTATAAAAATTGCTTTTTCAGTAAACTCATCAGAAAACAAACCGGACACCTATCAATATTTACGAAACGTTGGGGACAAGCTTAAAAGCAAAGGACTTCATGAGCAGGCGATTGATCAATACATAAAATACTTAGAAAAAACAAAAATTAATACTGCTTCCCGAGCAATGGTTGCTCACACAATAGGCCAAATATATATGGAATTAAGTAACTGTCAGGAAGGACTAATCTGGCTATTTCAAGCTGAAGAGGAAGAGACAACATACCACCATGCTGATGAACTGAAAAAAAATATTGACACATGTTTAGCAAAAATAAATTCATTAGAGCCAAACAATCTCAACGCAAAGTGAAAATCGCTGGGGTTACATCGATATTTATTAGTTTATTTTTTCTCTATTCGACCACCGGTTGGGCTGATTCACCGATCACCATCAACACCGAAATAGACAAACCAATAGTCACAACAGGTGATATCATTACCTACACGATTACCCTGACACATGAGTTGGATGTAATACCAACCACTCCGGACTTTGATGCAATCAGTGAATTTAATATAGTTGAACGTATAACAATCAAACCAAGAAAAACTGATGAAGCGTTAGTTGAACAAAAATACTCTGCAAAACTCCTTGCAGACCAAGTCGGCACGTACGACATCTCTCCAATCCGAGTTGCCTTCAAAATCAAAGAGAAGAATACTGATAAGTACATTCCTGGCGAAATACTTTCCCAAAAAATCACAATTGAAGTGGCCTCAGTATTNCGACTTCAGGGAGAACCAACCGACATAAAAGATATCAAAGATATTGTTGAAGTAGACAGCAATTGGGTACCGTGGTTTTTTTGGGGACTAAACACAATTCTGATAACAATTGTTTTGTACCTTCTATGGAAATACAGAAAGACAAAACACCTAAACTCTACTAAAGAGGCACCAGTTTTATCGACTCACGAAACAGCCTTGCGTGAATTAGATACATTGAAAAACAAAGGGCTTCTTGAACGTGGAAATGCGAGAGAACATTTTTTCGAACTTTCTGAAATCCTTCGCCGCTATCTTGGAAAAAGATATCTTTTCCCAGCACTCGACTGGACAACTGAAGAGATAACTGAGCATTTCAAAAATCAAGAAAAAATTGAACTTGCTTCACGAACTGAAGCAAATCGAATTTTGAAAAAATCAGACCTGATAAAGTTTGCAAAAGCACAGGCTTTACCAGGAGCAGATGAGGTAGAGTCAGTTCGTACTTTCATAAAATCAACCCAAGAAAATTTAAACCTAGGGCTTTATCCCAATTGATTTAAACCCGTATGACCTTTTTAAGATTCGAAGATCCTTGGCTCCTTTTAACCTTATTGCTAGTTCCTGTCTTGATATTACGGGAAAGAACAATAGCAAGTGCTATTAACTACTCATCACTTGCATCATTAAAAGCTCTAAGTCAACACCGTTCAAAAATCAAAGCAATAGCATCAACTGCTCTTAAGTTCATTGCTATTACTCTTTTCATTATTGCCTTCGCCCGCCCACAGGAGGGACGCAAAAGAACCGAGATTCTCTCACAAGGCGTGGACATCGTTCTTGCGATAGACACATCAGGTAGTATGCAGGCGCTTGACTTCAAAAAAAACGAAACCCAAGTCACAAGACTTTCAGTGGTAAAAGATGTAGTTGCAGAGTTCGTCAAGCATCGAAAAATGGACCGAATAGGGATGGTCGTCTTTGGAGCTAATGCGTTCACGCAATGTCCCCTCACATTAGACCAGAGCATTCTACTTGCATTCCTCGATAAACTTAAAATTGGAATGGCTGGTGACGCCACTGCGATCGGGTCCGCAATTGGCATCTCAGCTAGACGATTGAAGGACCTAAAATCTAAATCCAAAATCATTATTCTCTTAACTGATGGACGTAATAACTCAGGTACAATTCCACCCCTGCAGGCTGCTGAAATTGCTAAAGCTCTGGGCATCAAAATCTATACTATTGGAGTCGGCAAACGTGGAAAGGCACCATTTCTAGTAGATTCAATTTTTGGGAAACGACTTATCTATCAGGATGTGGATATCGACGAAGGGGTGCTCAATAAAATCTCTGAAATGACGGATGCAAAATATTTCCGCGCCACCGACTTAAAGTCACTAAAAGAAATTTACAGACAAATTGATCTATTAGAAAAGTCAGAAATAAAAAGTCTTGACCACTCTGAATANAAAGAATTGTTTCATTATTTCCTTATCCCCGGACTTATTTTGTTCCTCACTGAAATTATTTTTTCAAATTCTTTTTTAAGGAGNCTCCCTTAATGCGCTTTGGCAACCAAGACTATCTAAACTTACTTTGGTTGATGATTCCGCTTANAGTCTTTTTTTTGTGGTCATACAAAAAAAAGAAACTGCTGATTGAAGTTTTCTTAGGAAAATCACTTGTTTCTCGGCTACTTGACCCTCTAGCCTTGAAACGGGTTAAAATCGATAATGTACTAACCATATCTGCGGTGTTTTTTCTTATTCTGGCGCTTTCTCAACCACGCTGGGGTTATTACTGGAAAGATCTAGAGCAAAAGGGTGTGGATATCATCATCGCACTAGATGTTTCCAGTAGTATGTTAGCGCAAGACATAAAGCCTAATAGACTAGCAAGAGCAAAACACAAGATAGCGGATTTATTAAATATGCTTGAAGGAGATAGAATTGGCCTAGTTGCTTTTGCTGGAACGTCATACCTGCAATGCCCTCTTACNTTGGATTATTCTGCTGCTCGAATTTTCTTAAATGCTATTGACACAAAACTCATTCCTGTACAGGGGACGGCAATAAGCCATGCAATCCGAACCTCAGTCAAGTCATTTAACCAACAGGACACAAGGTCCCGCGCTATAATTCTAATAACAGATGGTGAAGACCAGACAGGTGATGCCATACAATCTGCAGAATGGGCCAAGGAACACGAAACTAAAATTTTTGCAATAGGGATAGGCCATAGAATTGGTGCACCTATCCCGAGCTCTGAACCAGGAGTTACCGGATTCAAAAAAGATAAAGATGGAGAGGTAATATTAACTAAACTTGACGAACAAACCCTTCAACAAATGGCATTACTAACAGGGGGTGCCTATGTACGTTCAATAATAGGTGATATGGACCTGCAAAAATTATATCTGGAGAACATCAAACACAAAGTCGAGAACAAAGAAATTAAAACTGAACGAAAGCGTGTATGGGAAGAAAGGTTTCAATGGATGATATTTGCTGCCCTATTATGTTTGATAGTGAAGTACACTCGAAAAACGCCTTCTCAAAGAAATAAATAAAATGATTGTTAATCACACAACGCCGTTTTAATTTTAGAATTAGGCGAATATAGTTCACCGAAATTTATTAAATTCATTAAAAAAAATTTAATGAATTAAAACACTCTTGTACTTGACAAACAGAACAGCCAATACTATTTTTTATATAGCTGAGATGATATAGTTAACCTGATCTCTATGCCTACTAGATCAGTTTTACTAAAACCATTAATCGTCAATTGAAGGAAATAAAAATGCAAGAAAATCAAATAAGAACTACCAGCCTTGATTCAGTTGCCGCAGAGCAACAACGCTTCATGGTTCGCGTTTATAATTGGATGGGAGCCGGGCTAGGTATTACCGGCGTAATGGCATTCTACGTTGCCAATACCCCAGCGATCTTTAATATCTTGATGGGTAACCCCGTCATGCCGATCGTATTGATAATCGCTCAGATCGGATTAGTTTTCTGGTTAGCCACCAGAGTAATGGCTATGAGCGTAAGTCAGGCTACTGGTGTCTTTTTGTTGTATGCCGGGCTTACTGGAATAACTTTTTCTACCTTGTTTGTAGTTTATACAGCCGCCTCGATCACATCAACTTTTCTAGTGACTGCCGGAACTTTTGGTGCAATGAGTTTTTATGGTTATACCACGAAAAAAGATCTTACCTCTTGGGGTAGCTTTCTATTTATGGGACTAATCGGGATAATCATTGCATCTCTCGTGAACATCTTTCTACAAAGCCCAATGATGCATTGGATCATAACCTATGCTGGTGTTCTTATTTTTGTAGGGTTAACCGCATATGACACACAGAAAATTAAAGAAATGAATATTCTCGGTAATGAAGGAACAGACGAAGATACCAAAGAGGCAATTAGAGGAGCCCTGACTCTATATCTTGATTTCATCAATCTATTTCTCATGCTCCTCCGTATAATGGGAGACCGAAGGTAGACAAAANAATTNANGTTAATAAATAAACAGCGCAACTAAAGTTTCTTAATTTATGCGAAACCCTCTTTCCAGACCTTGGAAAGGGGGTTTTCAACACTTCGATGCACCCCCGTATCCTGTTACTTCCTTTCAATCCCACACTTTATTTAAACTAAAAACTTACTATTCATTAAAAATTTTACCTTTGCAACCTTGACTATTTCGGTTTTAGATTACATATAGTAAATAGAAAGCGGCAGACCGGTCTCCCGTAGCTTAGTCCAAAGTTAATATTTTTAACGCACACCTCGGCTTGGATTTTTTGTTGCGAACACAAAAATGAAGCGAGGTAACTTTAAAAAGGAGACAATTATCATGACGTATAAAAACTTATTTCCAATACAACCTAATTCTTACAACAAACCTGATCATTACAATACCGACTATCCTTTCTTCACAATCGGTAAGGATATNAACGAGTTCTTAAACCCATTGAACCCAGATTTTTTTGAGAACAGCTTTATTGACTTCCGTCCGTTAAAACAGGATCGATTTCCTAAGGTTGATATTGCAGAAACCAAAGAGGATTTTCTAATAACCGCTGATCTACCTGGAATCGATGAGAAAAATGTTAACATCACATTAGATGACGGAATTCTCACCATCAAGGGTGAGAAAAAGACTGACACAGAAGATAAACAAGGTGAGTTTTATAGTAGAGAGCGGTCCTACGGAGTATTCCAAAGGAGTTTTGAAGTTCCTGCAACAATTAATGAAAATAAAATAGGCGCTTCTTTCTCTAATGGGGTTTTAAAAGTTAAAATGCCCAAAACTCCCGAAGCAAAAAAGGAAGTGAAAAAAATTCTAATCAACAGTTGATAGAAATCTAGAAGAGATCTACTTTCATTTCCTTTTTATACTGGTGCGATTTCTACACCTCTCTCCCTAATTTGTGGAGAGGGGTTACCGGTATCATGCTTCTCGCAAGTTTTTGATCGCCTTTTTATAATCCTTACTATTAAAAATAGCCGACCCTGCAACAAGGACACTGGCTCCTGATTCTTTTATCTCGCCTGCGTTCTCAGGTTTTACTCCACCGTCTACTTGCAACTCAATCTCATCTTCATAGTTANTCATAACATCTTTCAAGTTAGATATCTTACCTAGCATCGAAGGAATGAAAGACTGCCCACCAAACCCTGGGTTCACCGTCATTAGAAGTACCATATCGAGTTCGTGTAGAATTTCTTCCAAACTTGACAAAGGGGTTGCTGGATTCAGAACAGCCCCGGCACGAACTTTCTGTTCCTTAATAATCTGAATTGTTCTATTGAGATGTCTACATGCTTCAACTTGGACGCTTATAATATCTGCTCCTGCCTCAACAAACGATTTTATGTAACAATCTGCGTTCTCGATCATCAGGTGGACATCAAGTGGGAGATCTGTAACTTTTCTAATCGACTCAATTACAGGTGGTCCAATGGTAATATTGGGGACAAAGTGCCCATCCATCACATCAACATGAATCCAATCAGCACCAGCATCTTCAACAGCTTTAATTTCTTCGCCAAGTCTACTGAAATCTGCTGACAGTATAGAAGGGGCAATTATAGCCACAAGGATCTCCTAAAAAATAAAACAAGCTTTCAATTTGATAAACTGTTAAGGCTATTGAGAAAAAAATACAACGAGTTGAGAATAACATAAGAAATTAGTTTGAAGCTATATCATTTTATTAGAGTCACAATATAATTGAAAACCTAGCCATTAAGATTCTCATGACATATAATGCGGCTTTCATTTAAGCGGTTGCGAACAAACAATGTCATGACCACAATAACCGACCAGATCAGAGATAAATTTCGAAATGTTTTGATGTTTGATCAAAACATGTTGATCCTTGCTGCTTTACTTGGGTTTTTGGCTGGCTTTGCGTCAACTTTTTTCCGTTGGATGATAGAATTCTTTGAATCGATTTTTTCTATCGAAGGGTTTTCCCTAGCGGGAATACCACCTCAAACCTATCCTTTCTTATTACCATTAATGCCAATGGTCGGTGGGTTTTTCATTGGTCTCATCTGCAAATATTTTCCTAATGCGGTAAAAGAAAATGGGGTACATAAAGTCATGTACGCCGTCGCTTTAAATGACGGTAAAGTGAGAAAGCGCACCATCGCCTCCTGTGCTGTCACCTCATCGATCACTATTGGATCAGGTGGTTCTGCTGGAAGAGAAGGCCCAACAGTCCAGATTGGAGCTGCAGTTGGTTCAACAATCGGTCAACTTCTTCACTTATCTACAGATAGAATGCGCGTTCTAGTTGGATGTGGAGCGGCAGCCGGGATAGCGGCTTCATTTAATGCCCCATTGGCTGGCGTATTATTTTCCCTTGAAATTATTCTTGGCGATTTTGCCATACATACATTCAGCCCTATTATCATCGCTTCAGTAATCGGAACAGTAACTGGGCGAGCCTTAGAAGGAAACGAGGTTACATTTAATGTCCCGGTACACGAACTTGTACATCCAGCAGAAATTATTTTCTATTTAATCCTTGGAATTCTGTGTGGGATAGTTGCTCGGTTATTCACCTTTATATATTTTTATGTTCAGCAAATATTTGAAGAAAAAATCACCATACCCGGTCTCTATAAACCAGCAATTGGGGGGCTAATAGTTGGCATGATTTCAATTTTCATGCCCCAGATTCTCGGTAACGGTTACGACGTGATGGAACAAGCTTTAACAGGTCAAATGTTTTGGGGATTAGCCTTTCTTTTAGTTTTNATGAAAATNATGTGCACATCTATTACGCTTGGATCCGGGGGTATGGGCGGTATATTTGCGCCCTCTCTTTTTATAGGTGCAATGTTGGGCACTGCCTTTGGCTCAAGCATACACTTTATTTTTCCGACCCTATCGGCTTCGGCTGGAACCTACTCAGTCGTAGGGATGGGAGCTGTTGCTGGAGCTGTTATGCAAGCACCCCTGACCAACATTCTCATGCTCTTTGAATTAACAAATGATTACACTTTAATTCTCCCAATCATGGCCACATGCATAGCAGCGTCATATACCTATCAGAGGTTTACCAAACAATCCATTTATGTACAATATTTACTAAATAAAGGGATTAACATACGTCACGGCCGAGAAGCATCCATAATGAACTCTATAAAAGTTCAAGATGTAATGAGTACTGATATCACAACCATTGCTCAAGAAATGCCTTTTCGAAAAATTCTTGAAACCATTTCATATTCAAAGAATTTTTATTTTCCTGTCATCGACAATAAGGGTGACATGACTGGAATTCTTTCCTTCTCAGACATTCGCGAGGTGATATTTGAGGAGCAATTAGGAGACCTTCTTGTAGCAGGCGAACTCGCCAACACAAAAGTATACTCCCTCACCCCACAACAAAATTTAAATGAAGCAATGGAAATATTTTCTAAATTAGACGTAGACCAACTACCCGTAGTCAGAAGTGAAGACAAATTAAAAGTAATTGGAATGCTGACCCGCGGCGACATGATGGCATCTTATAATAGAGCAATCCTTGTTTCTGGGTTCGACCAATAACTTATTAAATGAATGTATTTAGAGTTTTTTACTTAAAGGAATGGCCTTTACTATAAAATCCTAGCCTTGGGAGTAAATTTTTTTAGCAATAAAGAATTGCTGATCACAGAAACTGAGCTAAGGGTCATTGCAAGGGCTGCATATACTGGGCTTAATAAAATCCCAAATATTGGATACAGCACCCCTGCAGCAATTGGAATACCCAAACAATTATAAAAAAATGCCCAAAATAAATTTTGCTTAACCTTTACCATAGTTTTATTACTCAATTCGATAGCATCAACTACTGCTGTTAGGTCATTTGACATAAGGGTTATATCAGACGCTTCTATAGCAACATCTGCCCCTGAACCAACAGCAATTCCAAGATCAGCCTGAGCAAGTGCAGGAGCATCATTGACCCCATCTCCTACCATTCCAACGGTAAGGCCTTTCGCCTGCATTTTTTTTATCTCGTTAGACTTACTTCCAGGAAGCACCTCAGATAAAACAGTTTTAATATTCAATTCCTTTGCTATGACCTCTGCCACATATCGATTGTCACCTGTAAGAATTCCAATGTCTAACCCAAGACCTTTCAATCTATCAACTGTATCTTTTGCATGAGGTCTAATAACATCTGATGTCGTTATCACACCTACTATTTTTTTAGAAACCGCTAATACCATGAGTGTTTTCCCTTGACGCGAAAGCTTTTCTAGACGATCGACCCAGCATCCAACATCAATTCCATTGTTTAACATCAGACCCATATTCCCTAAAATCATTTGTTGCTGTCCTAATAAACCCATGACCCCAAAGCCGGGTAAAGCTTTAAAGTTTTGAACTTCCAAAAGATTTAAATTATTTTTTTTAGCCTCCCTAACAACGGCCTCTGCCAATGGATGTTCCGATTGTTTTTCAAGTGAAGCAACATATACCAATAGATTTTCTTTGGATATTCCTGCTCCAGGATTTTCAATCACGTCAATCACTTCGGGAATACCCTGTGTGAGAGTCCCTGTTTTATCAAAAAATATCACATCTAATTTTCCGACCTTTTCAAGAATATCCCCACCTTTAACGAGCACGCCTAATTCTGCCCCCCTCCCAGTACCAACCATAATAGCGGTTGGTGTAGCTAAGCCTAATGCACAAGGACAGGCAATAACCATAATCGATATAAAGATCATAAGAGCAAATGTAAAAGGAGAGGTTGGAAGGTTGATATATTCACCAAAAATCCACCAACAAAAAAAAGAAAAGGTAGCAANTCCAATTACAAANGGCACAAAAATACTGGAAACTCTATCTACTAGGCGCTGTATGGGTGCCTTTGATCCTTGGGCCTCTATAACTAGGCGAACTATCTTCGANAGAACGGAATCCCTCCCTAAATGCGTAGCTCGCATTTTAAATGCACCAGTTTTATTTAAAGAACCTCCTATAACAGGATCGTCAGGTTTTTTATCAACCGGCACACTTTCTCCGCTAATCATAGACTCATCGATGGATGAAGAGCCGCTCATGATAACCCCATCAACAGGAATCTTTTCACCAGGCCTTACGGTTATGACCTCACCATGCACCACCTCAACAACAGGAATATCAATCTCTACATTGTCACGTTCTACTCTTGCTGTTTTAGGCTTCAATCCAATCAACTCACGAATCGCATTAGAGGCTTTCGTCTTTGCTTTTGCTTCAAGTAATCGGCCCATCAAAACTAGTGTAATAATCATTACCGATGAGTCAAAATAAACTAAAGGTTTTTGCCCGTCACCCAAAAAAAAATTTGGATACACCGTTACACCTAGACTGTATAAGTAAGCAGCTGATGTGCCGATGACAATAAGTGTATTCATATCAGAGTACCCGTGCATTACTCCTGCCCAAGCGCGTCGGTAAAAAATCCACCCTCCCCAAAACTGGACGGGTGTAGCCAATAGAAGTAATAAAAGGTTGTTCTCTATAAAATAACTCTCATGAAGAAAATTTTTCACCGAATCCATACCACTAAGAAAAACAAGGACAGCCACTGACAAACTAAAAATAAATCTTTGAAACAGAGGAGTTGATTCATCAAAATTATGATCTTCTGCAAAATCAATTACTTGATCATTGTTCTCATCGCCTAATAATAATGTATATCCAATATCCCTCAAAGCATCCTGAAATTCACATACTTCGGAAACCGATGAAATGTAATCTATCGCCACTCTATTCGTAGCCAAATTAACCTGAGCACCTAAAACACCATAAAATCCACCTAACTTATTCTCCACGCGTGCAACACAAGAGGCGCAATTAAGACCCTTGATTGGGAGAGTCTTCTGACTTATTAAAACCTCAAATCCTATTTTTTTTATAGATTGTATAATTTTGGGCAAAAAAATCTTATTTGGATCTAGATCGACAAACATCTGTTCAGTACCAAAATTAACCCTTGCCTGCACAACCCCATGAAGACCAGATATTGTTTTTTCTATACGAGAAGCACAACTAGAGCAGGTCATTCCTCGGACGAAGAGAACTACACGCTTAAAATCAGATGATTGTTTTTGTTCAAGTGCCATAAAAGGACCACGCAACTTTCAATAAGAGCATTAAATATTTTAGATACATTCATTATAAACGAGAATATTCATATTCGAGAATCAAGTAAGGGTAATTATTTAGATGCGGGGAAGGGTTGCCAAAAGATGAGCATCTGGGGAGGCACATCAAACTCTTTGAAAGTGAATCGATACGCTAGACCTACAAAGGATTATTATTTTAGGTGAGCTTTGGGGGGNTTAAGGAGATTTTTTTTTACAAATACTGATTTAAGGGTCAAAATTCCGTAGCAGAGAAATAAGCAGGCAACGAGACCACTCGAAAATGAACTGTCAGTTAAAGCCTCAGAAAACAAATAAAACCCCGAAACGCTAAGCGTAAACCCAACAATAAAATACCCTAGAAGTTTTAAAGTCATGATGTTGGTCGCTCCTGGAAGACCACCCTTGTGCTCACGTCGCTTNTTGAGTTGCCACCGCCAACGAAGAATATAGTAAGTTTTTCTTATCCAGGAAACAAGNCCATCTCCCTCTAATAAACTAGTTCTGCAGTACATGCAGTGTCTATCTGATTTGCGATTCGGGAAACCACAATTAAGACACAATCTCTCATCAACTTCACCATGGAATAACGCCGAATCTTTTTTTGCTTTAGACATAAACACTTGCCTTAAGAAAAAAACAATGCTACCAAGCCCCAAATTTATAGGAAAATAAAAAAAATCAGTATAAAAAAATATAATACTTATTAGGTTACCCTGTCAAACTTAATTCACCGCTAAAATCTATACCTTAAGCA
>JGI26239J51126_1001167_pt1 | contig 12067 bp, 7 predicted proteins | sample SaaInlV_130m_DNA_3_FD_51126 | JGI IMG/M metagenome (IMG submission 51126)
CTGGACACTCTATATGGAAAAGGCTTTGCAAGGAAAAAACCAGATTAAGTTTCCAATTCCCGAAGGGATAAAATTTGAAAAAGTAGATGTCTTTACCGGAACTCTTGCAGACAGTCAATCGACCGAGACTATGAATGTTGCCGTTAAGGAAGAGACGGTTATTTTACCTCGAGCCATTGAAACTATCCCTGTTGAGTTGGATCTTTTTGAACCGCCGACAACTTCTGAATTGACCAATGTACCAAACCCTTAAATACATTTTTACTCGAATAGGGATTTCCTTATTTCTTTTGCTCACGTTTGGTTTTTTAGCGCTTTACTTTGTTCATGAAGTAGCTTTGCCGAGTGCTACATTTGATGATTCCTTTATTCAGGGGGCACTTCTTTTTATATGCCTATTTATAGGGATTTTTGCTTATGGGTTAGTTGGTGAACAGAAATTTTATAATGCAATGCATAAACTAAAGAATATGCCAAGCGTTGTGGAGTCAGAAGAGATTATTGATGGTTTTCAGGTGGCTCTTGATTTTACCTATTCTTCATATTTTTTACCTGGTAAAGGAAAGCGTTTGCGTGATGATGTTATTTTGAAATTTGCAAATTATCTTTTGTTTGCTGGATGTAAAGACGACAGAGCTCAAAAAATTTATCTAAAAGCTTTTCTTTTGAGGCCTGAAGATCCATCTTACCGTGCCCCATTGCTCTCTATTTTTAAAGAAGATGATGATTTAACAAATGAAGAAATTGACCTGCTACTTGTTATACTAAAGGCAGGAGATTACAGCGACTATTCTATAGTCAATAGCTTAGCCTCATTATTTTTGAGAAAACGTTTGTTTGCGAGCAAAACCGAGCCAATCTTCCTCGCATCTTTAAAGAATAAATGTGAAAATTCAAAAGAAATAGTGAACCTTGTATTACCCAAACTTTTAAGAATAAATAGATCAGACTCGTTTGCGGTAAGATTTTATCTTGAAGTTTATCGGTTTGAGTCGTCTGAAAATCCCCAAGTTATTGAAATAATTGCCAATGCTTCCTGTCAAAAAACTTGGGAAGGTATTGATAAGGCTCTTCATTTAAAATGTGAGGAAGTATTCCTGAGTTGCGATGATACATTTCGCAGCGATATGCTAAGAAAAACAGCAGAATCCAACCTGACCAGCAAAATTCACCGATTGAGATTGCTCAACGAGAATGACCTGCGCCTATTGCGAAATCTAAAAGTTAAAATGGGGCTGTCCAAACCTTACTTTGACTTGCTTAGGGGAATAACCGTGAAATTTTTGGTTTTCGCGCGTTTCCTCGCCAACAAATTCCTCATGATTAGGACGTGGTTTTTTATTGTAGTCGTAATATTAATTACAAGTTTGATATATCGAGGGTGGCAGAGTCAGCAGGCAATAGTTTTAGGAGTTGAAGGTAAACTCATAGACCCTAAAGAAACAAAAATCAGTGGCCTTGAAAAAACACAAATCCATGCTTTGCAGGTGGCTGCTTTTACCTCATCTAAGCAAGCCCGCGAGTTGATTAATTCGCTCAAAAAAAAGGGAGTGAGAGATGTTTATCAAGTAAGGACGAAAAGAAAATCTGGGGAAATTTGGTATAAGATTCGCGTGGGACGTTTCGATTCAAAAGATAATGCGCAAATATTTGCCAGGCAGTTGATTGAACAAAAAACAATTAAAAACTATTTTATAATTTCGCTATCTGTAAACTAGAAAGAATTGGATGTTTTAAGATCAAAGGATTGTCGAATTAGTGGGTAAATAGTTTTTCAATTTATTGCTAGAGAGTTTGATTTTTTATGATGGATATTTCTTTTAATGATGATTATGCTAAAGAATTTGTTTCTAATTCAGAGATATGTTCTTTGCAGGAAAATGTTGATCATTTGCATGCTGACTTGGAGAAAAAAACAGGGCAGGGAAAGGATTATCTTGGGTGGTTGCATTTGCCTTCTCGCACACCGTCCTCATTATTTGATTCAATTCTTTCTACTCAAAATGAAATAATAAGAAAATGCGATGCATTTGTTTGTATTGGTATCGGTGGTTCTTACTTAGGAGCTCGTGCGGCCATTTCTTTTTTGAGTTCGGTTGCTAGTAAAGAAGATACCCCTGAAATTTACTTTGCAGGACACACCATGTGTTCAGATTACCATGCAGAACTTCTCCGTGCTTTGGAAGGTAGGGAAGTTTGCATTAACTTGATATCAAAATCAGGGACTACTCTTGAATCAGCCATTGCATTTCGGTTGCTACGAAATTTCATGGAAAAAAAATATGGTAAAGAAGGTGCTAGTAGACGAATTATCGTAACTACTGAATCCAAAAAAAGCATGATAAACGATCTAGCTAAAGAGGAGGGTTATCTATCCTTCCATCTTCCAGAAGATGTGGGCGGCCGTTTTTCAGTCCTTACATCGGCTGGGTTGTTGCCCATTGCCATAGCTGGCATAGATATACGTGATTTTATGGACGGTGCTTTACTAGTTGAAAAAGAACTAACGAAGTCTTCTGATTTGTCCCTAAATACCGCTTATCTTTATGCTGCCTACCGCCACTTATTGTTCCAAAAGGGTAAAACTATAGAACTCATGGCTGCATTTCATTCCTCTTTCGAGTATGTTTTGGAGTGGTGGAAGCAGCTTGTTGGGGAGAGCGAAGGCAAAGGAGGAAAAGGAATTTTTCCTTCCTCGGCTCACTACACAACTGACTTGCACTCTTTGGGGCAACGAGTTCAGGAGGGGACTCGCAACCTTTTTGAAACTTTTTTGTTAGTNGANAAGTCATNAAAAGTTNTTGAAATTGAGAGAAGTAATTTCGATAGAGATGGCCTTGGTTATCTTGAGGGGAAATCATTGGATTTTATTAACGAGAAAGCGTACAAAGGTTCGGCGACTGCACATCTCGAAGGCGGCGTTCCTAACCTTGCCATAACTCTTAAGGAGCGTTCGGCCCATAATCTTGGCCAACTATTTTACTTTTTTGAACGCGCGGTGGCCATGACAGGATATTTGTCTGGAGTAAACCCATTCGATCAACCCGGTGTTGAATTTTATAAAAGAAATATGTTTCGTTTGCTAAATAAACCTAGCCAATAAGAAAGGTAAATAAAATGACCACTGTTTCTAGTGAACTTGATGGCGTTATTCACGATATTGCTTGTATGGAGCTTGGGAATGATCAGCCTGTATTTCAATCAGATCCAACTATGGCTCGATTCAAAGAAACTGGAACGGAGCTTTGGGTTGATACTGGTGATCTAGAGAAAGCCCAGTCAATTTGGAAGTCTGAATTTACCGCACTCACGACGAATAATACTTTGGCNAATCAGGTAGTTCAAACTGGGGTGATGGATGAAGTCATCCACCAAACTATTTCTCNATTGAATGAAGTGGCGTCAGACCTGACGGAAGAAGAGCGGGTTACGGAAGTTGGTTTTGTTATTAACTGTCGGATAGCCCTTCGATTGGTTCGAGCTTTTAAGACTAAGGTGAGCATTGAGCTGCATCCATCTATGTCAAGAAATATTGAGAGGACGTTAGATTATGCTCGGCGCTACTACCGTGTATGTCCGGAGTACTTTATTGTTAAAATTCCTTTGACACCCGAAGGGTACCTTTCGGTTAGGACGTTACGTAAAGAGGGAATGCCAATTAATTTTACCCTTGGTTTCTCAGCACGCCAAAACTACCTTGCAGCTCGAATGTCAAACCCTGATTTTGTTAATGTTTTTTTAGGAAGACTCAACCAGGTGGTTTCTGAAAACTCGGTAGGCGGAGGTGATTTAGTTGGTGAAAAGGTGACCTTGGCTACGCAAGATGCTCTTCTTAGAGCGCGCAAACAATACCCTGAAGTCGCCACAAGACTTATTGGTGCTAGTATTAGGAGTGGTGAGCAGGTGGCTTTTCTTGCGGGGCTTGATGTTATGACTATTCCTCCGTCCGCTATGGAGGAATTTTTAAAAATGAAACATCCTGTTGGTACAATGAGTAGCAACATTGGAAAAGATATTAATCCAGGGATTGACTTCAGTAATCCTCATGGGCTTCGGTTCCAAAAACTGTGGGAGGTGCCTGATGCCTTTGTTCAATTTGTAGATGATCTGCTTGCTAGCACTACTTTGGATACTATGACCGGCGGTGAGATGGAATCTTTTTGTCGAGAGCGAAATGTTGACTTGTTTTATCCTTTTTCGCCTGAGGAACTTAAGAAAATATTCGACTTAGGGAAAATACCAAGGCTAGATGAGTGGTCCCAGGAAGTCGCTCTGGACGACCTTATGACTCAATCTGCCTTACAATCTTTTTCAAAAGATCAAGCTGCATTGGATGATAGAATTAGATCCTTCTTGTGACACTTTGATGGCTTTAGATATAAATATTCTCAATGTTTACGGTTAAGCCCCCTGCTTGGGGTAAATTTTTGAGTAGGCGTGATGTGATTTTTGCTACTTGTAACTTTCTTAAAATAAATATTGTTTGGAGTAACGATTAGTTATGTTTTTGAATAGAAGTTTTTTTATGACTTGGGTTTGTGCGCCATGATCTTCAATGAAAATAGAACGGACTTATGATGAAAGTAAATAAAATAGTATTAGCATATTCTGGAGGGTTGGACACCTCGGTGATCATCAAATGGCTCAAAGAGAAATACGATGCCGAAATTATTGCATTTGCTGCTGACGTTGGTCAGGGGCAGGAACTTGACCCTGTCCGCGAAAAAGCTTTCGCAACAGGTGCGAGCGAAGTTTACATTGAAGACTTGAAAGAAGAGTTTGTTCGTGATTTTGTGTTTCCCATGCTTCGTGGCAACGCTTTTTATGAGGGAAATTACTTGCTAGGTACATCAATTGCCCGCCCATTAATTGCTAAGGAACAAATCCGCATTGCAAAAAAATGTGGAGCTGACGGTGTTTCCCACGGCGCAACAGGAAAAGGGAACGATCAGGTTCGGTTTGAATTGGCATATATAGATTTGAACCCGGACATTAAAATTATTGCACCGTGGCGGGAATGGGACTTGACCTCAAGGAGTGTCCTTATGGACTATGCCAGAGATCACGATATACCCATTCCAGTTAGTAAGGATAAGCCTTACAGCATGGATCGTAACTTGTTTCATATTAGTTATGAGGGGGGAATTCTTGAAGACCCTTGGACTGGGCCTGATGAAGATATGTTTATGCTGAGCGTCTCTCCTGAGGCCGCACCAGATAAAGTAACGTTAATAGAAGTTGAGTATGAGCAAGGAAACCCTATTGCATTAAACGGTGAACGGATGAGTCCTGCAACATTGCTTGCTAAGTTAAATGAATTTGGCGGGATGAATGGTATTGGGAGAGTAGATATAGTAGAAAATAGGTTTGTTGGTATGAAGTCGCGTGGCGTTTATGAAACCCCTGGTGGCACAATTCTACATGTTGCTCATCGTGCAGTTGAATCGATTACCATGGATCGGGAGGTTATGTTCCTACGCGACTCCTTAATCCCTTCATATGCTAAGATGATTTACAATGGATTTTGGTATTCTCCAGAACGGGTTCTTCTTCAAAAGACGATCGATGAGTCTCAGAAAACAGTTACAGGAATAGCTCGGCTCAAACTTTATAAAGGAAATTGTACAGTGGAGGGAAGAAAGTCGATCAATTCACTTTACGATCAGAATGTGGTTACTTTTGAAGAAGGAGATGGCTATCGTCAAGATGATGCGGATGGATTTATACGACTTAATGCACTTCGATTAAAAATGTATTCCAAGGTCTATGATTCTAAGGTAGATAAAAATAAATAGATTCAACCAACTCATTCCTAGCAATGAAATCTAAAGTCAGTTCTTTTTTTTGTGAAACATTTTTCTTCACTTTGGTTTTTCTTTTTACCTGTAATGTTTCAGCATCAGAACGTGACGGATCCCCACCCCACCCTCTTAATCCTTTTTTGGAAGCTGAACATTTATATTACTCAGGCGACTTTGATAAAGCGCAACTTCTTTATCAAAATTACCTTAATGGGAAACCAAGTATAGACCGTGGTAATTCAGCACTTTACCGACTGGGTACTATTCATCAGAAAAATTTTTCATGTGCGACGGCTCTACGTTACTACAAGATGGTTTTGAATCGTTCGCCAGCTTTAGAGTTGACTCATGATGCAAAATTTGGTCAGGCACAATGCTTGTTCGAACTTGAGCAGCATGATGAAGCAGAAGCTTCCTTGAAAGAGATTGTGTTTTCTCACCCCGACGCTAAAAAAAAATGGGAGGCCAAAATATACCTTGGACGGTTGGATGAAAAACGTCTTGATTACCAAAAAGCGATTGAAAAGCTCAAGGCTATTTATTCTCAAAGTAAAGATAAAGCTATCCATGATCAGGCAAAAGAGTTGATTCGTCAGATTGTCACAAAAAACCTGAACAAGGTTATATTAATCAGGTTTTCAAAAATGTATTCTTCTGGTTTTCCATTAGACCAAATATTATTAAGATTGATTTCAATTTATCGTGACGAGCGTGACCTGGAGGAATTGCAAAAAACAATCACCAGATTTTTGCAACTATTTCCAGAGAAGCTTGAGCGTTTAGCACTTGAGTCCACGCTAAAACAAATTGAGGAAAATAAGAAAAATAAATTGCGCCTTGGAGTAGTTTTGCCGTTGACTGGGAAAATGTCTTTGACTGGGCAGCAAGTGCTTCAAGGGGTTCAACTGGCGGTGAATGAATCTAGTTTAACATATCAAGGAGAAGAGCTTGAAACAGTTGTTAAAAACTCAGCATCGGCGCCTATAGAGCAGTTAGTTGAAAAACTTGCTACCGACCCTAGCGTGATTGGTGTTGTGGGACCTGTCTTGAGCGACTCTGTAAGAAATTTGGTCTCCATTGCAGATAGATATCACTTGCCGATGATGACACCTACCGCGTCTTCTTCTGGACTCGCAGAATTGAGTCCTTATATCTTTCGGAATGCTGTTACACGTGAACTTCAAGGGAAATATATTGCTGAATACGCTGTTAATAGATTGAGGTTGCGCAGATTTGTTATTCTCCATCCTTCAGAGGAATTTGGTTTCGAACTTACAGACGTCTTTGTTAAGGAAGTGGAATCCTTAGGAGGAGAAGTTGTTTCCGTGATCCCTTATGATCGTGCGCAAACTGACTTTAAAAAGCAAATTCGTGAAATGGGTGGTATTGACGATGATGGCCTTCGAAAATTTGTTAATGATCAAGCAAAAAATTATGTGGAGTCAAAACCGTTAGGACAGAATAGCCAAATGTCTAGGCCTTTAGTGGAGATGGGACTCTGGTCAGGAGATGAGGTGCAGAATTTAAAAGTATCATTAGAATTAAGTTATGACGCTATATTTTTGCCAGGTTTTTACGATAAAATTGGACTTATCGTACCACAGTTAGTTTTTTATAATATAGATACGGCAACGCTACTTGGCGCTAGTGGGTGGAACTCCCCAGAATTGACAAAAATGACTGGTAAATATATGCGAGAGGGATACTTTGTTGATGGTTTTTTCCTCGAGTCAAAAAGGCCTGAGGTGGTCAAGTTTGTAAGAGAATATAAAAGTACTTTCGGGGAGGACCCTACACTATTAACCGCCCAGGCTTACGATGCTGCAAAAATGTTCCTCAAAACGATTCATTCAGGAGCAAAAAATCGTCTTCAAGTAAAAAAAGNATTGCTGAAANTAAGGCGTTTTCAGGGAGTTTCAGGGGAAACTACTATTTTANCCACCGGCGAAGCAGAAAAAAAGTTGTTCACAATGAAAATTATCAAAAAGAAAGTTGTTGAGGCTAAGTAACGTAAAGGACTATCTATTTTTAGGGATTCTCGCAGTAGAACCAAAGGGTATAAAACATAACTATCAGGTTGCTCTGTCCCGCAAATTGTTTAACCCTATTAAACTCAAACCAACTGTCCGGATATCGAAAGAATTTTCAACATACTGTTACTAGATTCTGATTAATTGAACAACTTAAAATAATTATGTGATTGTTACCTTTTTCCAATCTCAATGTTATGGGACATAATAAAAAACAAAAATTCAGTCTTGTTCTTGTTAAGCCTTCTCATTACGACGATGAGGGCTATGTGATTCAGTGGTTTCGTTCGTCGATGCCAGCAAATTCATTGGCTTGTCTTTATGGTTTAGCTGTTGAATGCGACAAGGAAAAGGTACTAGGGGGAAATATTGAATTAGAAATTCACGCCTTTGACGAAGCAAATACTCACATTAATACGGAAAAAATTTCTTCCCTAATAGAAAGTGCAGATGATGGAATGCTGATGCTTGTCGGTGTTCAATCAAATCAATTTCCCCGGGCATTGGATATTGCCAAACCATTACGGNCAAGGGGAATTAAAGTTGCTGTTGGTGGTTTTCATGTGTCGGGANTGATGTCAATGCTCAAGGAGCATGATTCTTACATCCAAACGGCCCTAGATATTGGTGTTTCAATCTTTTCAGGAGAAGCCGAAGGTAGACTCGGACAAGTTTTAATTGATGCGGTTAACGATAAACTTGAACCAATTTATAATTTTTTAGATGATTTACCCAATATTGAAAATGTCGCAATGCCGTTACTTCCGTCAGAAAGAATTCGTTTAACGGCAGGTTCCACTACGAGTTTTGACGCTGGACGCGGTTGCCCTTTTACTTGCTCGTTTTGTACGATNATAAATGTTCAAGGGCAAAAATCACGCCAACGTTCAATCCAAAGCATTGAAAATATAATTCGTGATAACGTCAAACAAGGTTTGAGTTCATTTTTCATTTCTGACGATGATTTTGCACGTAATAAGAACTGGGAAAGTATTTTAGATAAGTTTATAGAATTGCGTGAAGTCCATAAACTAAAAATCAGTTTTACCATTCAAGTTGATACGCTTTGTCATAATTTACCAGGTTTTATCGAAAAATCAGGACGCGCTGGTGTTAAAAGNGCTTTTATTGGTTTAGAAAATATTAATCCAGATTCTCTTTTGGGCGCAAGCAAACGGCAGAACAAAATTACCGATTATCGGGCAATGTTGCTCGCTTGGAAAAAGGTGGGAGTAATAACTTGTTGCGGTTATATTTTGGGCTTTCCCAGCGATACTCAAGAATCAATCTTGCGTGACATAGAAATTATCAAGAAAGAACTGCCTGTAGATTTACTCGAATTTTTCTACCTCACACCTTTTCCTGGTTCAGAGGACCATAAAAAACTACACATCGCTGGAGTTGCGATGGACGAAGATTTAAATATGTACGATGCAAATCATCCGGTTACTGTGCATCCTAAAATGTCAAAGAAAAATTGGGAGGAGGCTTGTTACAAAGCCTGGGAAGCCTATTATACCTATGAACATTCGGAAACACTTATAAAAAGAGCCATGGCAACCGGCACAAGTCCAAGCAAGACAATAGGTTTGATCACCTGGTTTAAGGGTTGTATTCATATCGAAAAAGTTCATCCGCTCGAAGGTGGATTTTTTCGACGAAAATCACGTAAAGACCGGCGTCCAACCTTACCGCTTGAATCGCCTTTTATTTTTTATCCGAAATATTTTTTGGAAATCATTTGGAAACATTTTTGCTGGACCCTGCTTGTTATAAGAATGCGACTGGTTTGCAAAAGAGTACGCAACGATCCAAAAAACCGGGAGTACATGGATTTGTCTTTAGAACCTGTGATCGAAAAAGAAACCGAGACACTCGAACTTTTTCAATCTGAATCGGCCAAGAAATTTGTCGAAAAACAGAATCGCTTCGAAAAAATGCGACACAGCTTATCTCGTAGTACATAAAGTCCTTAGACTTAAACTAGGCCACAATGAATTAACAGAAACTATGGATTGATAGAGGAGTAAGTGGATAGTACGTGTATGAGATTACCTATTTTTGGTTGGATTATCGTTTTTTTTAAATTCTTTTATTTTAGTTGTAATTTCTTTATCTAAAAATGATTCTGTATTTGTTAAGGTCCACCCCACTTTACTTTTTTTAAACCATATATTGTCACCCGATACATTCGAATTTTAACTTCCACCACTAAAATACTTCTAATTTATTTTCTTTCCATCTTTTGACCAGCTAGTCGAAGGCCCATTTTTTACTCCATTTTTATAGTTTTCCTCAATTCTTATAGCACCATTTAAATACCATTCTGTATCAAGACCATTTTTTTTCCCATCTTTGAAAGTAAGTTCATACCATTTTTTTCCGTTGTCGTACCATTCGGTATCAAGACCATTTTTTTTTCCATTTTTGTAGTGTCGTCGATACCATTTAGTTCCACTTTTATACCAAGAAGTGGAAACACCATCTTTTTTCCCATCTTTATAATTTTCTTTTAAACTTTTATTTCCGTTTTCGTGCCAAGAAATGGAAAAGCCATCTTTTTTTTCATCTGTATAATTTTCTCTTAAACTTTTATTCCCGTTATTATACCAAGAAGAAAAAAGACCATCTTTTTTTCCATTTTTATAATGTCCTTCCAACCTTTTCTTTCCATTTTTATACCATGAGTTAAAAGCCCCATCCCTTTTCCCGTCTTTGAAATTTCCTTTAAATTTAATCTGTTCATTATAATACCACTCAGTCCAAGGGCCATCTTTTATCCCAAATTTGTAATATCCTTCATACCAAGTCTTTTCATTTGGATACCAATGAGTCTTAAGACCATTTTTTTTACCCTGTTTGTAATAAACGACAAGCATTTTAACGCCGTTTTCATAAAAATAAGTAGAAAGCCCGTCTAATTTTCCACTTTTAAAATGTTCTTCCAATCTCTTTTTTCCGTTTTGCCAAAGTTCTTTTTTAATTCCTGAATCTTCACCAAATACTAAAGAAGAACTATAAAACAAGAATAGAAAAGATAGAGAGCGTACGAATATGAGATATTTTATTTTCATAATGTATTTATACCGATTTTCCCCAGGACATATCCTTATCTTACTTTGTTGTGGTGTTGATTGTAATAGAGAAGTATTCAGCAACCTCTATTTATTAGTATGTGTTTCGGTCAAAAGCACAAGAGGTTATTGGATTTATTGAAAAAGAAGAAGAATAGGAAGAAAGCCCCTCCTATCTATATCCGAGGGCTAGCTTGGTTTGATAGGAGAGGCTCTCAAAAACGGAAGGCCAACTATTTGACTCTAACCTAACTTGTAGACATTAATTGTTAGTTAATTATAAATTAAATTTGTATTAATCTAGCATGAAAATAATTTAATTTAGGAGGCTAGTTTTTAAGGTTTTATGAACGTGGAAATTCCGTAAGATCCTTGACCGAAAAAATGGTTTTAATTTTGTTAAAAAATACATGTGGTTCCACCGGCAAAAATAAGTTAGAGAAATACTTTAAATTAGTAGGGTTTGTCAGAAGTTTTCAAAAATTAAGTCAGCCCGTTGATTATGTTTCTTAGCTCCTCTTTGTCGGGTAGGTTGATGGTGCATGTCCCTGCCGATGAGTCTACCTCTTTACCAAAGATAATAATATCATTGTCTACTAGTATAGTGTCGGAGATGAAAAGTGCTTGCCAGAGCTCTCTTCGCGCAATGATGTTGGTAGATTTTCATAAAGGCCAACCCGAGTTCTTTAAAAATTTGTTTGGTTGGCTTGTAGTTTTGGCAAGAAGTAGTATATATAAGTGAAAGAGGCTTCATGCCTGCTAATGAATAAAATAAAATTTAACCAGACTAATTAACCTCAGGTAATAGACAGGATTGAACTGCAAAAGGAATAATCAATAATAAAATGACTACCAATAAAATGAACGCTTCCAAGTTTAGGAAGACAAATGTTTTTTTATGAAATTTTGGTTCCCATTTGATCACTAGAACTCACCATAAAACGATCTTGAGAAAGAGCACTTTTATGGAGACATACTAATCTATAAACATGAATTTTAGATTAATGCATTGTTATTTTTAATTAAAATAAGTCTCCGTTGACAAGTGGGGTTAAAATTGGTAACTGAAATGAATTGAAATAGTATTATTAGGTTGTTAAAAGTTGGTCTAACCCGCTAAGGAGAGATGAGTCATTGGTGTTTTTTGATTTTAGAGTACCTA
>JGI26239J51126_1001174_pt1 | contig 12021 bp, 10 predicted proteins | sample SaaInlV_130m_DNA_3_FD_51126 | JGI IMG/M metagenome (IMG submission 51126)
TCTCAAGAGGCGGTGTCATTGCTAGCTTGGGCAGTGGAGCAACTCGGTGATAATTTTGCCATTGCTGGGTTTAATTCTGACACTCGTCAGAAGGTTATGTATTACCACATCAAAGGTTATAGTGAAAGTTGGGATGATACGGTTAAATCTCGATTGGCCGATCTCAAGGCGGAATTTTCAACACGCATGGGTGCAGCAATCAGACATGGTGCGCATTATTTAGACTTGCAACAAAGTGACAAAAAACTCATGTTAATCCTAACAGACGGTGAGCCAGCTGATATTGATATACATGATCCTAAGGCGCTGATTCAAGATACACATAAAGCGGTACAAGAAGTCCAGCAAAAAGGTATGTACCCATACTGCATTAGTCTGGATAAAAGAGCAGATGAATATATTGCCGATATTTTTGGATCGCACTATTCGGTGATTGACCGTATTGAATCGCTGCCAAAAGAATTGCCTCAATTATTTTTATCATTAACCAAATAACAAAAAATGTTTACAAATATCGTTACTGCCAGAATTGATTTTGACTATCAGGGTCAGCACCATGAGTTAAAAACTGTTATTGATATTGATCACATTGTTATTCAAGAAGACTTTTTTAACTTAGTCTATATGTCAATTGCTAAAGCTAATAATATTGACATGTATTCGTATCAGTTAGAAGTGATGCTAGACCAAAGTATTATTTTTTATAATGAAAAAGGTTGTGTCAAGGGCTGTATTGAAAATGGCAAGTTGGACTTGGAGCGGTTAAAGCAGCAATATCAAGTAGCTGAATGCATTCCTAAGGTTGAGTTAATTATGAACCAACACATCCCTAAAGATCAGCATAATGAGTCGGTTACTAAGGCACTGACTGCTGCTTACCTACTAGGAAAAAGTGACGATTAATCTTTATTCAAACTCTTGTTCAACAAAATCTAAATTAATTTGAATATTAGAGTTATCTAAAAGCTCTAAACATTTTGGCACGGCTAAAAATACTGCGCCTAGACATACCGCAATAGCAGCCGGCTTTCCTGGTAAGTTGATAATTAAACTCGAACCTCTTGTTCCTGCCGTTTGGCGCGACAAAATAGCGGTGGGCACTGTGCGTAATGACACGGTGCGCATTTGCTCAGCAAAGCCATCAAAGATTCTCTCACACACAGCATGAGTCGCCTCGGGGGTGACATCACGTGTGGTTGGTCCTGTGCCACCAGTAGTTAAAATAAGGTTGCAGTTTCTATTATCGGCAAAGTCAATCATGGTTTGCTCAATTAATAACTGCTCATCTTCAATAATGATACTTTCTACTTCATAAGGAGATAGTATTGCGCTTTCAATCCACTCTTGCATTGCAGGGCCGCCAATATCCTCGTATTCTCCACGTGCTGCACGATCTGAAATAGTAATAAAGCCGACTGTAATTTTTGTATTGTTCATCTTTTTTAAATTTTATTGGAATTTTTTCTTGATTTTACCTAGCTAATTATTGATAAAAATTGTCAGATTAATAATTCTAGTGTTTTCTTGACCTGGGTTAAGAAAACTAAAAATACCTTAACTTATTGATCCAGGTCAAGGTTTATAAGTTTGTTAAAGGCAAAATCACTACAAAAGTATTTTAAGATTTAGAAAAAGGAGAAGTGATGGGTTTATCAATGATCAAAAGCCATACTGCACAAGCTAATTCAGTTTTGGCAGCAAATACTATTGCCTTTACGGCTTGTTTCGCAGTTTGGGTTATGTTCTCAATTATTGGTATTCCTATTAAGGAGTTACTTGAATTATCCGAGACTCAATTTGGCTTACTGGTAGCAACTCCAATTCTAACAGGATCTATCTTTAGATTGCCAGTGGGNATGTTGACTGACAGAGTTGGTGGACGTATTGTATATATGGTGCTAATGTTAGCCATGATTATCCCTTTGTGGTTTATTGGTAGCGCAACTGAGTATTGGCAGTTTTTAGTGTTAGGGTTGTTTGTTGGTATTGCGGGTGCGTCATTTTCAGTGGGTATTGCTTATACAGCTAAATGGTTTGATAAAGAGCATCAAGGTTTTGCTATGGGTATTTTTGGTGCGGGTAATGCGGGTGCGGCACTTACTAAATTTATTGCACCTTCATTGGTTGTTGCTTACGGTTGGCAGGTAGTGCCTAAGGTTTATGCCGTTGCTATGCTGGTTATTATTATTACCTATTGGATGTTTACTTATGAGGATCCTGCTCACCATACTGCTAAAAATGTCAGTGTTAAGGATCAGTTGAAGGCATTGAATGATCCTAAACTTTGGAAGTACATGCAGTACTACTCTTTGGTATTTGGTGGCTTTGTTGCCTTATCTCTATGGATGACAAAATACTATATCAATGAATATGGATTTGATTTAAAAACCGCGGCACTCTTGGCTGCAATTTTTGTACTGCCTTCAGGTGTGATTCGTGCACTTGGCGGCTGGTTTTCAGATAAATATGGTGCTTATAAAGTAACGTGGTGGGTAATGTGGGTTTCGCTGGTTTGCTTATTTTTTATGTCTTATCCGCAAACTTCATTGGTGATCAAAACAACAACTGGTGATGCATTATTTNACCTAAGTTTGAATGTCTGGGTGTTTACCGCCTTGTTATTTGTTTTAGGTATTGCCTGGGGATTTGGTAAGGCTTCAGTGTTTAAGTTTTTGTCAGATGAGTACCCAAATAATATTGGCGTGGTATCTGGCATTGTTGGATTAGCAGGTGGTTTGGGTGGATTCTTGTTACCAATTATGTTTGGTGTCTTAATTGACTTAACAGGTATTAATTCAGTCATCTTTATGTTGTTGTACGGTGCAACAGCCGTATCACTAATTTGGATGCATTTTACTTTTGGTAAATATAAAAGAACTGACAACACTAAACAGGCGCACGCAAGCGTGTCGACTAAATAATAATTTTAATCAATTTTTAATAAGAGGAGCTTGAAATGGCTAAAGATATAAAAAGCTGGAATCCGGATGATTCATCCGAGTGGGAAAGCACAGGTAAGGCAATAGCTAACCGCAACTTGTGGATTTCTATCCCAAGTTTGTTGGCTGGTTTCGCCACATGGTTAATGTGGGGAATTATTACCGTACAAATGATGAACACCGGCTATGGCGGTTTTGATAAGTCACAGTTATTTACCTTGGCAGCAATTGCTGGTTTATCGGGCGCAACACTACGCATCCCATCAACCTTTTTTATTCGCCTAGCAGGTGGTAGAAATACCATTTGGCTAACAACAACGCTATTGATTTTGCCTGCCCTAGGATTGGGTATTGCACTATCATCGCCTGATACGCCTTTCTGGCACTTTCAAATCTTAGCGCTATTATCTGGTTTTGGTGGTGGTAACTTTGCCTCTTCAATGTCAAATATCTCTTTCTTCTTCCCGAAGAAAATTCAGGGTTATTCATTAGGTATGAATGCAGGTTTGGGTAACTTTGGTGTTACTACGATGCAGATTGTCATTCCTTTAGTGATGACAATGGCAGTCATGGGTAATCCTACAGAGTTGCAGATTGCTTCAGGCACATTAATCGGAAAAATCCCAGCGGGAACAGACACTTACCTTCAGAATGCGGGTTATGTTTGGTTAATTATCTTAATTCCATTATCGCTGGCATCATGGTTGGGCATGAATAATATTACCGAAGATCATGTATCGCCTAATATTGGCTCTACTATGGGTGCATTTATTAAGATTATTGTTATGCTAATCTTAGGTTTGTCAACTGCTGCATTTGGTTTATGGTTGATGCTACCAGAGGTTGCTTCTGGTTCAGGCTTGATGATTAGTAAATGGGTTGCACTACCAATTGTTATCTCATTGACAGTATTGTTACTTAAGTTGTTGCCACTTGGTAGTGACTATAAAGAAGGTATTAATCGTCAGTATAAGATTTTTGGCAACAAACACACTTGGGCAATGACAATTATCTACACCATGACATTTGGTTCTTTTATTGGTTACGCCGCTACACTAGCCTTATCAATTAAAGTAATCTTTGGTTTCCAGCATATTATGGTTGATGGCATTATGACTCATGATACGATCAATCCAAATGGCCCTTCGGCGTTAACGTATGCTTGGATGGGTGCGTTTGTTGGTGCATTGATTCGACCAGTTGGTGGCATGATTGCAGACAAGATGGGTGGTGCCAAGGTAACACAAATTATTTCTGCAGTTATGGTGGCTTCAGCATTGGGTGTGGCTTACTTTATGAAGCAGGCTTATGCAAGCGCAACGCCAGAAGAGTTCTTTTATCCATTCTTAATTTTATTTGTGGTGTTGTTTGCAATGACAGGTATCGGTAATGGCTCAACCTTTAGAACGATTTCACAAGTATTTAACAAAGAGCAGGCTGGTCCAGTTTTAGGTTGGACATCTGCGGTAGCGGCTTATGGCGCGTTCATCATTCCAAAAGTATTTGGTGAGCAAATCAAGCTAACAACCCCTGAAAACGCATTGTATGGTTTTGCGGTGTTCTACGCTGTATGTATGGTGATTAATTGGTGGTTCTACTTACGTAAGAACGCTGAATTTCATAATCCATAGGCAGTTAACAATAAGAGGGGTGGTTAATAGCCACCCCTCTTTATTAAAGATAATTGTTATAGTTATTTTTAATAAAGAGTTTAATTTTGTTGACCTTGGTCAATGTTTGAATAGTGAATATGAGCAAAATTAATCCTTACAGAAGAGCTTTTAAATTAACAAAGAAGAGATAAAAAAAGGAGAAAAATATGAGTCATTTTTTGGATAGACTTAAATATCTTAGTCGTACAAAATCAACCTTTTCTAAGGGGCATGGCATTGTTACGGGTGAGGATCGAGCATGGGAGGATACTTACCGTAATCGCTGGCGTCATGACAAGGTAGTTCGCTCTACACATGGTGTTAACTGTACGGGTGGTTGTTCGTGGCAAATTTTTGTAAAAAATGGCTTGGTATCTTATGAGATGCAGCAAACTGATTATCCGCGTACTCGTGAAGATCTTCCAAATCATGAGCCTCGTGGTTGTCAGCGTGGCGCTTCTTTTTCTTGGTACTTATACTCTCCGCACCGTATTAAATATCCACTTATTCGTGGCCGTCTACTAGATTTATATCGCAGTGAAAAAGCCAGCGGAAAAGATCCGGTTGAGGCATGGGAAGCGATCCAAGCTGATAAAGCCAAGCGTGATTCTTACGTTGGTGTACGTGGCCTAGGTGGTTTTGTTCGCTCAACTTGGGAAGAGGTTGTCGAAATGACTGCTGCTGCCAATGTTTACACTATTAAAAAATATGGCCCTGACCGTATTTATGGCTTCTCTCCAATTCCTGCCATGAGTATGATTTCATACGCAGCAGGATCACGATACTTATCAATGATTGGTGCAGGTGTGGGTTCGTTCTACGACTGGTACTGTGACTTACCACCTGCTTCTCCACAGGTTTGGGGTGAGCAAACAGACGTGCCTGAGTCAGCGGATTGGTATAACTCTAAATATATTATTATTTGTGGTGCAAACCTACCAATGACACGTACACCAGATGCGCACTTTATGACTGAGTCGCGTTATAACGGTACGAAAATTATTTCAATGGCGCCAGATTATGCAGAATACGTTAAATTTGCNGATTTATGGATGCCAGTACAGCAAGGTACAGATGCAGCGGCCTTTATGGCTATGGGTCATGTGGCACTTAAAGAGTTCCATGTAGACAAGCAAGATCCTTACTTTGCTGAATATGCAAGAAGCTTTACTGACTTCCCAATGCAAGTTATTTTAGAAGAGGTAGATGGTAAGACGGTAACTGGTCGATTCCTTCGAGCTTCTGACTTTGATAAGAATATGGGTGAAGATAACAACCCTGAGTGGAAGACTGTTGTATTCGACTCTAAATCAAACACCTTTGTTTCTCCAAATGGATCGATTGGTTACCGTTGGGGTGAAGAAGGAAAATGGAATATTTTAGAGCAGGCTGCAGGCAAGGATATTGTGCAAGAGCTTAGCTGTATTGATAATTCTGATGCTGTTGTAGATGTAACTTTCCCACACTTTAATCCTGAAGAGGGCGATTCTTTAGTTCGTAAGATCCCAGCACGCAAGCTAACACTTGTTGATGGTAAAGAAGTTTTGGTGACATCAGTTTGTGATTTGCAAATTGCACAGTACGGTATTGATCGTGGCTTAGGTGATAATCTAGCAACATCTTATGATGATGAAACAGTTCCTTACACACCAGCATGGGCTGCCAAAATTACTGGCGTACCAGCAGCTGATTTAGAAAAAACAGGTCGTGAATTTGCTGACAACGCTTCTAAGACCCGTGGCAAGTCAATGGTTATTCTGGGTGCCGCAATTAACCATTGGTACCACAATGATATGAACTATCGCGGTATTATGAACCTACTACACATGTGTGGTTGTGTNGGTCAATCAGGNGGTGGTTGGGCTCACTATGTAGGGCAAGAAAAATTACGCCCTCAAGCGGGTTGGGCGCCAATTGCCTTTGGACTAGATTGGCAGCGTCCACCACGTCACATGGCGTCAACAACTTACTGGTATTTCCATACAGATCAATGGCGCTACGAGCGTGTTGAGGCAGATGATTTATTAGCCTCAACAGCGAAAGCTAAGTATCGCGGCAATCAGTTAGCTGATTACAACGTTGCAGCGCAACGTATGGGTTGGACGCCATCGATTCCTCAATTTGATCAAAACCCGATTGAGCTGGCTAAAGAAGCTGAAGATGCAGGCGCTACTGATGAAGCGGCAGTATCTGATTATGTTGCTAATAAACTGAAAAGTGGCGATCTTAACTTTGCTTATGAAGATATTGATGCAGAAGATAACTTCCCGCGTAACTTATTCGTATGGCGTGCCAACTTAATTGGTTCATCGTCTAAAGGACATGAGTACTTCTTGAAACATCTACTTGGTGCACAAAATGGTGTATTAAGTGAAGGTACAGAAGGCGAGGCTTGCAAGGAAATTAAATGGCATGAAAAATCTCCAGTAGGAAAGCTTGATCTAATGGTTGATATTAACTTCCGCCTAAATTCAACAGGTGCTTATTCTGACATTGTATTGCCAACAGCAACATGGTATGAAAAAGCTGACCTTAATACAACAGATATGCATCCATTTATTCATCCATTGGGTAAAGCGGTTGACCCTGCTTGGGAAGCTAAGTCTGATTGGCAGATNTTTAAGACGATTGCCAAGAAGTTCTCAGAGCTTTCTGAAAAGCACTTGGGCACCGTTAAGGATGTAGTTTCACTACCGATGCAACACGATACGCCAATGGCAATGGCACAGCCATTTGGNGAGGTTAAAGATTGGAAGAAGGGTGAGTGTGATCTTATCCCTGGTAAGACGGCACCAATCTTTAAAGTAGTTGAAAGAGACTACCCAAGTACTTATGCCAAATATATTGCACTAGGCCCTCTCATGAAGAAGATTGGTAACAATATTAAGGGTATTGATTGGAATACAGATCATGAAGTAGATGAGCTTGCAGTGTTAAACGGTACCATTAAAGAAGAAGGTGTTTCTAAAGGTATGCCATCACTTGCTGAAGACATTCATGTGTGTGATGCAGTAATGCGCATGGCACCTGAAACCAACGGTGAGGTTGCGCATAAATCATGGTCTGGTCAGTCTAAGAAAACTGGTATTGATCACTCACACCTGTACAGAGGTCGTCGCGATGAGAAAATTACTTACCGTGACATTGTTTCACAACCACGTAAGATTATTACCGCACCTACATGGTCGGGTATTGAGTCTGAAGAAGTGAGTTATAACGCTTGTTACACCAACTTGCATGAGCATATCCCTTTAAGAACGCTAACGGGTAGAGCTCAGTTCTACCAAGATCACGAATGGATGTTAGACTTTGGTGAAGGGTTCTGTGCTTACAAACCTGCAATAGATTTAAAGGCGCATAATAACTTACCAGACACGGTGAAAAATAAGCCACACTTAATACTTAACTGGATTACTCCACACTCCAAGTGGGGTATCCACTCAACCTATCAAGATAACTTGAGAATGTTAACTTTATTCCGTGGCGGTCCATATTTCTGGATCTCTGAGGAAGATGCAAAATCAATTGGTCTTGAGGATAACGATTGGGTTGAAGCGGTTAATGATAACGGTGCAACAACAGCAAGAGTTGTGGTTTCTCAAAGAGTNCCAAATGGTATGGCATTGATGTATCACGCTCAAGAAAAAAATGTGAATGTTATTGGNTCTCCAACTACAGGAAAACGTGGCGGTATTTTGAATGCGGTAACCAGAACCGTACCTAAGCCAACGCATATGATTGGTGGTTATGCACAGTTGTCTTACTCATTTAACTATTACGGCACAGTGGGATCAAATCGTGATGAGTATGTTATTGTTCATAAGATTGAAGATCAAGATGTGGATTGGCTAGAAAGGCCGTTAACCCCTGAAAGGGAGGCTCAAAAGAACCCTCCAGGCATTAACAATTAATAGGACTAGGAGAAGAAGAGATGAAAATAAGAGCACAAATTTCAATGGTACTGAACCTAGACAAATGTATTGGTTGTCACACTTGTTCGGTAACTTGTAAAAATATTTGGACTAACCGAAAGGGTGTTGAATACGCCTGGTTTAACAATGTTGAATCTAAGCCTGGTATTGGCTTTCCTAAAAATTGGGAAGATCAAACTAAATGGAAAGGTGGCTGGAAAGTTGTTAAGGGTAAGTTAGAGTTAAACGCAGGTGGACGCATGAGCAAGCTCATGAATATATTTGCTAATCCTGACATGCCTGAGATTGATGATTACTACGAGCCGTTTGATTATAAATATCATAAGCTTCAATCATCACCTTTGTCAGAAGCAACACCAACAGCACGCCCTGTATCGCAGATTACTGGTAAGGATATGGATAAGATTGAGTGGGGTCCAAACTGGGAAGATGATCTTGCTGGTGAGTTTGAAAAGCGATCTAAAGATGTTAACTTTAAAAATGTTGATAAAGAGATGTACAAAGATTTTGAGAATACATTCCATATGTATCTTCCTCGTCTGTGTAATCATTGTCTTAATCCGGCGTGTGCAGCTTCGTGCCCATCTGGCGCTATCTATAAGCGTGAAGAGGATGGCATTGTATTAGTTGATCAAGATAAGTGTCGTGGTTGGAGAATGTGTGTAACAGGCTGTCCATATAAGAAAGTTTATTATAACTGGGAATCAGGAAAATCTGAAAAGTGTATTGGTTGTTACCCACGTATTGAATCTGGCTTGCCAATGGCTTGTGCAGAGTCGTGTGTTGGCCGAATCCGTTATGTTGGCGTTATGCTTTATGATGCAGACAAAATCGGTGGCACAGCAGCAACGCCAAATGAGACAGACTTATATCAAGAGCATTTAGATGTATTCATGGATCCTAATGATCCTGAAGTTATCAAACAAGCTTTGGCAGATGGTGTACCTCAGTCATGGATTGATGCAGCTCAGAAATCACCAGTTTACAAAATGGTGATGGATTGGAAGATTGCCTTCCCAATTCACCCTGAATACAGAACCTTGCCAATGATGTGGTATGTACCCCCATTGTCTCCGGTTCAAAGTCAAATCGATAAAGGTAATGTTGAAACGTCAAATGGCATTATTCCAACCGTTGATGCAATGAGATTCCCAGCTAAGTATTTGGCAAATATGTTTACCGCAGGTGATGAAAAACCTATTATGGGTTCAATGAGTAAGCTGTTAGCAATGCGAGCTCATCAGCGCTTCAAAGCAGTTGATGGCACAGACGGCAAGGAAGTGTTAGCTGATGCTGGTTTGAGTGTTGAGCAAGCAGAAGAAATGTATCAGATGCTTGGTATTGCAAACTATGAAGATCGTTTTGTTATTCCAACATCTCATGAAGAAATGCGTCATGAAGATCCGTATGGATTCCAAGGTCAGAATGGTTTCTCAGGTGGTAATGCTAGTTCTCATGGTCCAGATGGTGGCACAGGATTTAGCTTGTTCCCATCAACACGTAAGAAGTCATTTATTCCAGTAGAAAATATGCCTAGGCATAAAGGTTAAGGAGAATTAACATGCAAATATTTAAGGTTTTATCAAAACTAATTGATTACCCAGATAAAGAGTTAATGGAGAATCTAGATTCAGTTATTGAATTTGTTAAAGATTCGTCAGAAATTGATGACAGTGAAAAGACAGCCATTATGGAGTTTATCTCTTGGATGGGTGTGCACACAGCAACTGGCATGCAACAAACCTATGTTGAAACATTTGACATGGTGCCAGAGCATGATCTACATCTAACGCACCATATTTTTGGTGACGACAATAGTCGTGGACCTGCTTTGATTGATTTATCTGAGCACTATAAAGGCGAAGGTTTGGAAGTGAATGATGGTGAAATTCCAGACTTCCTGCCTTTAATTTTAGAATATGTATCAACCCTAAGTGAGATGGAGTCACGTGTATTTTTGGGCGATGCCAAGAAAGTGATTAAAGTGATAGCGGACAATTTAGATGAGGCGGAAAGTCCTTATTCAAAATTGATTAGAATTATTGAAAAGCGCAGCTATTTAGCTGAAGCAGCATAAGGAGAAATGACATGAGTTTAGACAACTTTTTATTTGGAGTTTATCCATATATTGCCGGCGTGGTTTTTATTCTAGGCAGTTGGATTCGTTTTGATCGAGAGCAATATACCTGGAAAGCTGATTCATCGCAGTTGTTAGGCAACAAAGGCATGGTGTTAGCAAGTAATTTGTTCCATGTGGGTATTTTGGGAATTTTCTTCGGACATGCAGCAGGTATGTTGTTGCCACATAGCTGGTGGCAGTTAGTAGCAACTGATGTTCAGCATCAGTATATAGCTATTTATGCAGGCATGGTGTTTGGTGGCATGGCAGCGATTGGTGCGGCGCTACTTTTCTATCGTCGCATGACAAATGATAGAGTTAAGGCGGTGAGCCGTTTTCGAGATAATTTTGTGATTTTTTGGCTATTGGCGACAGCAATGTTAGGTCTAAATACAATCTTTGGCTCACTACATCATGCTGAATCTGGAGATGTATCAACTATGTTAGTTCTGGCTGAATATGTTAAGAGTATTGCTACATTGAGTGTTGACCCAACATTACTAACAGGCGTTTCACATACCTATAAGTTGCATATGTTATTTGGTATGACACTGTTCTTGATATTTCCATTTACACGTTTAGTGCATGTTTGGTCTGTTCCGTTAACTTATCTCATGCGCCCATATCAAATTGTTAGAAGAAAGAATATTAAGACACACCTATAGGAGGATTGTAAATGCTTTATTTTGAAAGTGTCAAGAAGATGGAAATTATGGGTGTGAATGATAATTACATTCAAGGTTGGGTTGCNGGCTATTTGCACAATCCAGAAATAGAGGAACAAAGAATAACTGCAGAATATGAGGCTGGCTACAAGGATGGCAAAGATAAGATTGACACTAATTTTGAAAATTTTTGCTAGTCATAATTGATCTGAAAGTGGTTATATACTTTTAGTAAAAAAGGAGTTTAAATTAAGATGATGATTAATAATCGAGACATAGAATTAGACCCGGAAGGCTACCTGATTCATCCTGAAGACTGGGATCATGACGTGGCTAATGAGCTTGCTAATTCTGAAAATATCGAGCTAGCAGATGACTACTGGACGGTATTTGATTTTATGCGCAAGTTCTATGATGAAAATGGCGTTGCGCCTGATGTGCGTCATACAACAAAGCAAATGGTTGTTGATTTTGGTGTTGACAAAAAAGCTGCAAAAGCAAAATTGTTTACCATGTTCCCATACGGCTATGTCAAGCAGGCTTGCAAAGTTTCGGGTATGAAGCGCCCAAGAGGCTGGAGTACTGGGTAANNTTTTCAACCATGAAATTATTTTTGTTTAAATTTTCTTGGGCGTTCTTTTGGTTGTTTTTTGGGCTAATGATCGCTCAATCTAGTCAAATATTTGAGCCGGTTTGGATTGCACTAATTATGTT
>JGI26239J51126_1001191_pt1 | contig 11936 bp, 11 predicted proteins | sample SaaInlV_130m_DNA_3_FD_51126 | JGI IMG/M metagenome (IMG submission 51126)
TTTTTAAATCGCTTATAAAGCACCACAACAATGCTTAAATTTTTTTCCAGATCCACATGAGCATGGTTCATTTCTGCCAATTTTTTTCCTACTTTTAATTTGCTCTACCAGTGACTGTTTTGTTTCTTCTTTTTCTTGCCTCTGTTCGGTAACAACTTTTAAATTCATTAAAATAGTCACATAATCTAATTTTAGTTTATCTAAAAGGTTTGAGAATAATTCAAACGCCTCTTTATTGAATATGAGATTTCCAATTCAAATCTATTGATTGAAGAAATATTCTTTTTTCTATCTCCTTTGCATGATCTTCTCCCAAAAGCTTAATTCTTTCCTGTCTAGATTCTAAAAATTTATTTATGATTTTTTCTTTTATTTCATCATCTTTTGAAGAAATTAATTCTTTAAATTCAACCTCACTAAAACTTTTTCCAACAATTTGTTTAAGACGATTGCTAAATTCATTACTTTTAGGGTTTGATAAGTTCTTAATTTTTAACTTTATAATATCTTGAATTATTTCATTTAAAAATTCATCAGAATAACTAAATATATTTTTACTATTCATTGCATCTTTTCTTTGAGAAAATACAACGTGTCTTTGGTCATTTAAAACGTTATCAAATTTAATTAAAGTTTTTCTAATATCAAAGTTTCTAGCCTCAACTTTTTGTTGAGCTCTCTCTAGCGCTTTATTTATCCATGGATGATCAATGCTCTCTCCATCTTTGAGTCCTAATTTTTCTAACATTTTATTCATAGACTCGGATCCAAAGATTCTCATTAAATCATCTTCAAGACTTACATAAAATATAGAGCTTCCCTCATCACCTTGTCTNCCAGATCTACCTCTTGCTTGATTATCAACTCTACGAGACTCCATTCTCTCAGTTCCAATAACAAATANTCCACCTAAGGNTTTTATCTTACTTTTNTCNGTTTTAAGTTGATCTTCTGGNATAGANCCTTTTTTTCCACCAAGTTGAATATCTACACCTCTTCCAGAAATACTTGTTGTAATTATTACTGATTTTTCTTTACCAGCATTAGCAATTATATCTGCTTCATTTTCATGGTTTTTAGCATTTAAAACAACATGTTTAATATTTTTTTTCTTTAATAGAGCNGAATAAACCTCAGACTTATTAATACTAGATGTAAAAATTAAAATTGGCTGTTTAGCTTCATGACATTCAATAATTTTATCGATAATGGCGTTATTTTTTTCTTCCTCTGTTCTAAAAATTTGATCGTTATAATCTTTTCTGATCATTTCATTATTAGTTGGAATTATCACTACAGGTAAATTGTAAATTTCAAAAAATTCTTCAGCTTCTGTAGCNGCGGTCCCAGTACATCCAGAGATTTTTTTATAAAGTTTAAAATAATTTTGATAAGTTATAGATGCTAAAGTTTGATTTTCAGCTTGGATATTGATTTGTTCTTTTGCTTCTAAAGCTTGATGTAATCCATCACCAAATCTTCTACCTTCAAGTATCCTACCCGTAAGTTCATCTATGATTTTTAAATTTTCATCTTGGACAATATAATCTTTACCTTTTTCAAATAGATGGTTAGCTCGAAGGGCTTGATTTACATGGTGCACTAAATGTAAATTTTCTGGATCATAGAAATTATTATTTTTTAAAATTCCCACATTAGAAAATATTTTTTCTACATTGTTAATTCCATCATTAGTTAAAAGAATACTTTTTTCTTTTTCATCTATTTCATAATCTTTATTATTTAATTGTTTTACAAGTTTATCGACAGCAAGATATTGGGCTGTTTTATCCTCAGTTGAACCTGAAATAACTAGGGGCGTTCTAGCTTCATCAATTAGGCAAGAGTCTATTTCATCAACTATAGAAAATGAATGTTCTCTTTGTACCATATCATTTTCTGAAAACTTCATGTTATCTCTCAAGTAATCAAATCCAAGCTCACTATTTGTTGCATAGGTAATATCACAATTATAATTTTTTTTACGCTCAACATCATCCTGATCATTATTAATATAGCCTGATGACAAGCCTAAAAAATTATAGATTTGACCCATTTCAATGGAGTCTCTTTTTGCAAGATAGTCGTTGACTGTTACAATATGAACTCCTTTTTCACCAAGTGCATTTAAGTAAGCAGCCAATGTAATGGTTAGAGTTTTCCCNTCTCCAGTTCTCATTTCGGCAATTTTCCCTTCATGCAGAACAACACCCCCAATTATTTGAACATCAAAATGCCTTTCATTACGAGTTCTTTTTGAAGCCTCTCTTACTAATGCAAATGCTTCTGGCAAAATATCGTCTAAGGTTTTTCCTTGTTTTAATTTTTCTTTATATTCAAGTGTTTTTTTAGGAAATTCTAAATCATTAAGATCTTTAAATTCATCTTCTAGCAAATTTATTTTTTTTAGAATTTTACCTATCCTCTCAAGCTCTTTTTGATTGTTAGACTTAATGAATTTTGTAATGAAATTTAATGGGTTAAACATGAATATTTATTTATTCTTTACTTATATTGTTTAATATATGTATTAAATAATTATTTTAAACACTATGGGAATTAATTTATCTAATTTTTTAAGTTCAAAATCCAAAAATACCAGAATGATTGATTTTCAAGACTTAGATCATATTGATGGGCTGTCAATTTCTGTTGATAGTGCAAATCTATATAATGATAATAGAGATGATTTATCAATGTTTTATTTTAGAGATGGTGCCAATTATGCTTCCGTTTACACTCAATCAAAAATAGTTTCAGAAAATATTAAATGGAATTTAAAACAAAATGATAAAAAAATATACTCACTTTTAGTTAATACAAGAAATGCAAATGCTTTTACTGGTAAACAAGGTTACGAAAGTCTCAAGAAATTGTCCCACCAAATTTCAACTAGTCTATCTAAAAAACAAGAACAGGATGAGGATAGTCCTAAAAAAATTTCTCCTAGAGAAATTATGTTTGGGTGTACAGGCACTATTGGTGAAAAGTTTCCTTTTGATAAAATTCTTCATCAAATTCCTAATTTGATTAATAAAATTAAATATACTCAAAATAAATTTATTTGGATGAAAGCCGCTCTTGGAATTATGACNACAGATACTAAACCTAAGTTAGCAATGGAAGAGTGCAAAATAGGAAATAAAAATATTAAGATTTATGGAATTGCAAAAGGCTCTGGAATGATACACCCAAATATGGCAACTACATTGGCTTATATTTTTACAGATGCAAAATTATCAAATGATATTTTAAACAAATTATTAAAAAAAAATATTTCAACAACATTTAATGCAATAACATGTGATGGTGACACAAGCACTAATGATATGGCAACTATTTTTGCAACTGGAAAAGTAGAGAATTCTCAAATTACAAATTTAAATGATAAAAAAATTCAAAATTTTGATAAAGCTTTAAATAAGGTTTTATTAAATCTAGCTAAGAGGGTGGTTTCAGATGGCGAAGGATCATCTAAGTTTGTCACTGTAAATGTTAATAGATGTAAATCAGAGATAGATGCTAAACAGATTGCCTTTTCAATTGCTAACTCGCCTTTAGTTAAAACTGCAATTGCTGGTGAAGATCCCAATTGGGGAAGAATTGTGATGGCAATTGGAAAAGCTGGACCTAAAATAAATTTGAAAAAACTATCAATCAAATTTGGTGATTTAAAAATCGTTCAAGACGGCAAGTTACATCAAAATTATGATGAGAAAAAAACTTCTTTATACATGAAAAATGAAAATATTGATTTTGATATTGAAATTTTTACAGGAACAAAAAGTTTTACAGTCTATACAATGGATTTTACGAAAAAATATATAGATATAAATGCAGATTATAGAAGCTAAATGCATTGTAAATTTAATTTTTATTATTAACTACATATTATGATCAAATATAAATTAGCCTGTAATGATTGNGAGCTATCATTTGATAGCTGGTTTGCTTCATCAAAAGAATTTGAAAAATTAAAAAAAAAAAAATTATTAATTTGTTATAATTGTAATTCTTTAAAAGTTGACAAAACACTAATGGCTCCAACGTTAATAAATAATAAAAAAAATTTAAATAATAGTATGGAGTTAACCAAATATGAAAATGTAAAAAAAACTATTAAAAATTATCAAAAATTTATTAAAGATAATTTTAAGTATGTGGGTGAAAATTTTGCTTATGAAGCACGATCCATACATTATGATAAGAAAAAGAAATCTAAAGGAATATACGGAAATGCCTCCAAAAAAGACCTTAATGAATTAAAAGAAGAGGGGATTGATACTCAAATGATACCCTGGATTGAAGATAAAGATAATTAAACTTTTATAAATTTTGCAATATAATTTACAGATGTGTCTCTGGACACACTCCATTCATCCTTGATTATATTAAAATTNATTCCATCTAATTTATCTAATTTTAAATTATTTTTTAGTAAAATACTTTTAAGATCTTCAGGTGTTACAAACTTTTCCCAATCATGAGTGCCTATTGGAAGCCATCTCAAAATATACTCCGCACCAATAATTGCAAAAACATATGACTTTAGTGTTTTATTAAGAGTTGCAACAAACATTAGGCCATTTTTTTTAAGCAGTTTTGAACAAGATCTTATAAAAAAATTAATATCCTCAACATGTTCAATTATTTCCATATTTAAAATCACATCAAATTTTTTTTTAATTTTAAGTTTTTCAGGAGATGAGCACAAATATTTGATATTAAGTTTATTTTTTTTTGCGTGCAATTTAGCAATATTAATATTTTTACCAGACGCATCTATTCCTGTTACACTAGCTCCCAATCTTGTCATTGGTTCAGATAGAAGTCCACCACCACACCCTATGTCTAATATATTAATTTTTTCTAAAGGTCTTTTTTTAGCTTTTAATTTGAAATTTTGAATAATATTTTCTTTAATATATCTTATTCTAATAGGATTAAATTTATGCAGTGGTTTAAATTTGCCACTAGGATCCCACCATTCAGTGGCCATTTTCGAAAACTTTTCTATTTCTTTTTTATTTACACTACTCATGATAGATAATTAGTTGACATAACAATTAAGATGTATTTTATCAAATATTAATTAAATTATAATAATTAAATCTGATCAATGAAAACTGTTGTATTAAAGTTTGGTGGAACTTCTGTTGGTAGCATTGATAGAATCAAAAGAGTTTGTAAGATTATTGCTTCGTATAAAAGGAAAAACGTCAAAGTTTTAGTAATTTCTTCTGCAATGAGTGGTGTTACAAATGATCTCGTTAATAAATCTAAATTAATAAGTAATAATTTTGATAAAGCAGAATATGACACATTAGTATCTACTGGAGAGCAAGCATCTTGCGCTCTAATAGCAGGTAGATTAAAGCATATNGGGTTTAAATCTAGGTCCTGGATGTCATGGCAGTTACCAATATTAACAGAAGGNCCTTATTCTGGTGCTAGAATTNGTAAAGTAGTTGTAAAAGAATTAAATAAATATTTAAAAAGTGGTGGCATTCCTATCATTACTGGTTTTCAAGGTGTTAACAATAAACTTAGAATAACTACAATTGGTAGAAGTGGTTCGGATGCTTCAGCAATAATGTTAGCTAAATTTATTAAAGCTGAAGAATGTATAATTTATACAGATGTAGATGGAGTTTATACAACTGACCCAAGACAATATAAGAATGCAAAAAAAATAAAAAAAATATTTTATGATGAAATGTTGGAAATGGCATCTTTAGGATCAAAAGTTATGCAACCAACTTCAGTACAAGATGCTAAATTAAATAAAATTGATATTCAGGTTAAATCTTCATTTGTCAAAAAATCTGGAACATTAATAACTGGCTCCAGCAAAGCTCTTGGTAATCAAATTATTACTGGAATTTCTTCAACAAAAAATGATGCTAAAATTACAATTGTAGGAGTTAAAGATAGGCCTGGTATTGCAGCATCTATTTTTAAACCTTTGTCTCAAAATTTAATTAATGTGGATATGGTTGTTCAAAATATTTCTTTAAATGGCAAAGAAACAGATTTAACATTTACAATTAAATCTGATGATTTAAAAAAAACAGAAAAATTAATTAAACAAAATAAAAAAATATCCTATAAAAAATTATCCTTTGATAAAGATGTTTCTAAAGTTTCAATAATTGGAGTTGGGATGATAACTACTCCAGGTATTACCTATAGAATGTTTCAAGCTTTAGCTTTAAAAAAAATAAATATTTTAGTAATTTCCACATCTGAAATTAAAATTTCTGTTTTGGTTTCTACAAAGAATGTAAAAAAAGCAATAGCCGTTTTACATAAAGAATTTAAATTAGATTAATAATGAGCGTTAGACCTTTTAGGGATATTAAACGAAAAAAAACCAAAGTAATTAATGTTGGTGATGTAAAAATTGGTGGAGATAATCCAATTTCTGTTCAGTCAATGACAAATACCCTAACAACAGATGTGAAGGCCACAATTAATCAAATTAACGATATTGTCGAAGAAGGTGCTGATATTGTCAGAGTTTCATGTCCCGATAAAGATTCTACTGCTGCACTAAAAGAAATAGTTAATCATGTATCTGTACCAATTGTTGCAGATATACATTTTCATTACAAAAGAGCAGTTGAGGCGGCAGAAAATGGAGCAAAATGTTTGAGAATTAATCCGGGGAATATAGGTGATAAAGTAAAAATTCATGAAGTTTTAAGTGCAGCAAAAAACAATGATTGCTCAATTAGAATAGGAGTCAATGCAGGATCTTTAGAGAGAGATATTTTAGAAAAATTTAAAGAACCTTGTCCAGAAGCTTTAGTTGAAAGTGCACTGAGAAATATAAAGATTTTAGAAGACCAAGATTTTTTCAATTTTAAAATAAGTGTAAAATCATCTGATGTTTTTTTATCAATTGCAGCATATCGTCAACTTTCAAAAGTAACAGACTATCCATTGCATTTAGGAATAACTGAGGCTGGAAGTTTTATGTCTGGAAGCATAAAGTCATCAATAGGTCTAGGATCTTTATTAATGGATGGGATTGGAGATACAATAAGAATTTCTTTATCAGATGATCCACCTCAAGAAATTAAAGTTGGAAATGAAATATTAAAATCACTAGGTTTGAGAAATAGGGGTGTAAAAATTATTTCTTGTCCGTCATGTGCAAGACAAGCTTTTCAAGTTATTGATACTGTAAAAATTTTAGAAGAAAAGCTTTCTCATATTAAGGCTCCTGTTACTCTGTCAATTATTGGATGTGTTGTTAATGGCCCAGGAGAAGCAGCTATGACCGATATAGGTATTACTGGTGGAGGAAAAGGTAATAATATGCTTTATTTATCTGGAATTCAGAGTGAAAAAGTTCTAACAGAAAACATTATAAAAAAAGTCGTTTCAGAGGTAGAAAAGAAAGCTTCTGAATTAGAAAAAAAATCATGATTCCTGAAAAAACAATTGAAGAATTGATATTGAAACATTCTACATTAGAAAAAGATCTTTCATCTGGGGATTTAGACAAAAAATTATTTGCTGAAAAATCTAAAGAATATTCAGATGTAAATGAGATAATAGAAAATGCTAAAAAATATATTTCCTTTGAACATGATAAAAAAGAGATAGAAAAAATTTTAGAAGATAGTGATGGAGATGAAGAGCTTAAAAGTATGGCTGAACTAGAGTTGATAGAATTACAATCTCAACATGAAATAAATGAAAAAAAATTAAAATTATTTTTACTTCCAAAAGATGAGGCTGATAAAAAAAATGCAATNATAGAAATTAGAGCTGGAACAGGNGGTCTAGAAGCNAGTTTATTTGCTTCAGATCTTTTTAAAATGTATGAAAAAGTAAGCCATAAAAAAAAATGGACACTTGAGGTGATATCTATATCTAGAAGTGATGCTGGAGGCTTAAAAGAAGTTATAGCATCAATTAAAGGAACCAATATTTATTCTACACTAAAATATGAAAGTGGGGTTCATAGAGTTCAAAGAGTACCNGATACAGAAACTCAAGGAAGGATTCACACTTCCGCAGCAACTGTTGCAGTACTGCCTGAGGCAGAGGAAGTAGATCTTAAGATAAATGACTCGGACTTAAGAATAGACGTTTTTAGAGCTGGTGGTCCAGGAGGGCAATCAGTAAACACAACAGATAGTGCGGTAAGAATAACACATATACCAACAGGCATGTCTGTTTCTCAACAAGATGAAAAATCTCAACATAAAAATAAGGCAAAAGGTATGAAAATTTTGAGAGCTAGATTGTATGAATTAGAGCGATCTAGAATTGACCAGGAGAGGTCAAAAGANAGGAAAACTAAAATTGGTACAGGCGATAGATCTGAAAGAATTAGAACATATAATTTTCCCCAAGGAAGAATTACAGATCATAGAATTAACTTAACACTTCACAGATTAGAAGAGTTTTTAGAAGGAGAAGCATTTGATGAGATGGTAGAGTCTTTAACTTTGCAGGCTCAAGAAGAAAGTTTAAGTAATTTATAATAAATGAATATCCAATCAGCTATTATAAAAGGTGCCAATATACTTAAAGATAAGAGTATAAATTCTGCAAAATTAGATTCTGAAATTTTATTAGCTTCAGTGATTGATAAAGATAGAAAATATTTAATTTTTAATAATGATCAAATTATAAAAGAAAAGAATTTAAAGCACTTCCAAAAACTAATAAACAAACGTTCCTTTGGAGAGCCAATAGCTTATCTAACTAATGAAAAATTTTTTTGGAATTATAAGTTTTTTGTTACCAAAGATACTTTAATACCAAGACCAGATACTGAATTAATAGTAGAGCAAATACTTAAATTAACTAAATCTAAAACTAAAATGAAAATATTAGATATTGGAGTTGGTTCGGGATGTGTTCTTTTAACCATTTTAAAAGAAAGAAAAAATTTTTATGGAGTAGGAGTTGATATCAGTAAAAAATGTTTAAATATAAGCAAAATAAATGCTAAAAATCTTGAAGTGAGTTCAAGAGTAAATTTTTTTAAATCAGATGTTGACAAATTTGATTTAGGGAAATATGATTTGATTGTTTCTAATCCTCCATATATTAAAAAATTTGATTTAAAATATTTGGAAAAAGACGTTGTTAATTTTGAGCCAAAATTAGCACTTGATGGTGGGTTAGATGGATTATCAGAAATCAGAAAAGTAATAAAAAAATCATCTGAACTGATTAAAAAAAATGGCAAATTTNTTTTAGAGATTGGTTTTGATCAAAAAAATAAAGTAATTAATTTATTAAAAGATANAGGTTTTTATATAAATAGTATTTCAAAAGATCTTGCAAANAATGATCGATGCATCGTCAGTACAAAAATATAACTAATTAGACTTATGGTAACATTTAGAAATAACAACAACAATATTAGAAGAAATAATTTTAGAAGAAATGATAGAAATTTTAAAACCACTGGGGATAGACCAAAATTTAGTTCCAATTATTCAAATAACGACAATTTTAAAAGAAAAATTCCTGGCAGAAATAATCATAATGCCTCAAAACTAATAGAAAAATATAATGATTTAGCAAGAGAGNCATCTTCTAGTGGAGATAAAATCTTATCAGAAAATTATCTGCAACATGCNGATCATTTTACAAGAGTTATGAATGAGCAAGAAGCCTCTAGAAAAGAGAGATTTGTAGCAAATAAACCTATAGATAGTGAAAGTTCTGCAGTGGAAAAATCTACTGTAGTAAATGAAGTCTCTAAAGATGAAGTGGTTGAAAAAGCTAAAGTTGTCACTGAGGTTAAAAAAACAGTAAAGTCTGAAACCAAAGCTATTTAATTTAATCCAATAATTTTTTCTGATTTAAGAACGTCTAATCTAATCTTATTAGTTTCAAATAACTCTCTTTTATTTCCTTTTAAAATTTTACCAGATGGAAGCTTTAATTTTTGGGAATTTACTTTTTTTCCATTAACAATTACTTCATAGTGCAAGTGTGGACCGGTTGATTTTCCTGTAGAACCAACGTATCCAATTGTTTGACCCTGTTTAACTCTTACACCAATTTTAATTCCTCGTGCAAATTTTGACATGTGAGCATAAATTGTTTCATAGGTTGAATTATGTCTAATTTTTATACAGTTCCCACCTCCTCCGCACCAGCCAACTTTTTTAATTATTCCATTTCCAGATGCCATAATTGGAGTTCCTTTAGGAGCTGCAAAGTCAGTACCTCTATGCATTTTATTAAATCCATCAATTGGATGTTTTCTCATTCCAAAAGATGAGGATAATCTTGCACCATTAATAGGAGTTTTCATTAATGCTTTTTGTACACTTTTACCATTTTTATCATAATGACCTTCATAATCCTCTTCATTAAAAAAATATAATGGATTATCTTGGCCACTGAGTTTAAGATTTGCGTAAAGAATTTCACCTGTTTCAATTACTTTTTTATTCTTATCAATGAACACCTCATACATAATTTGAAATTTATCTTCTTTCCGAATATCTCTTTGAAAATCTACTTGGAAACCATAGATTCTTGCAAATTCAATAATAGTATTAGGTGGAATATTTTGATCTGTAGAAGCCTTATATAAGCTTTGCAAAATTATATTTTCTTTATAAATAATTTTTTTATCTAATTTTATAGTTAAAATTTCTTGATTGAATTTTGTATTTTCATCATTTCTAGATAAATAAATTTTTTTTGTATTTGAAATTTTAAAAATAAATTCTTTTATTTTGTTATTAGTTTGATCTAATGTAATTTGAATTTTTTGATTTGTGTTTAATTTATTAATATTAATTTTATTTAAAAGACTTTCTTTAAGAGTTTTAACCTCTTCTTTATCAATAGAATAATCACTTAATATCTTATCAAAAGTTTCACCAGATTTTATTTTATGGTTATATATTTTATATCTGGGTTCTAGGTTATTTATAATTTTATTCAGAGTTTTTTGAAAATAAATATTATTAATAAAATTATTATATTTTCTAAAACTTAAATTTTTTTCATAATTTAAGTATAATGAAATAATTACAGTAATTATGAGAAAAAAAATTAATGCTATTAATTTTATGTTTCTTATTAGAGGTAATGAATTTTTTTTTAACATTTTAAAATTTATTGGTGTCGATTATTAGTTTAGTGATGTAAAAAAATCAAAAAAAACCCAATAAAATCATGAATTTTTACTATTTTTTTTACTCTTAAATGCTTGATTTCCTTTTATTTTAGCCTATAAGCGTCACACTTTCTTATTAAAATTATTGTTTGCTCAATAGATTAGTGAGGATTATTGGGCTTTTTAGATCCAATTAGTTATTTAAAACGTAAAAATTTAAGAAGAGAAGTGTGGACGGTTAAGGTTACCAAAATTTGTCGTACACACTTCAACATTATATAAATTTTATTCTTAGAATTTATATAGAAGCTAGTGTGCGCCGTTTTTAAACTTGAGAGTTTGATCATGGCTCAGAACGTACGCTGGCGGCACGCCTAACACATGCAAGTCGAACGAAGTAGCAATACTTAGTGGCAGACGGGTGAGTAACATGTAGGTATCTGCCCTTTGGCCTGGAATAACACGAGGAAACTTGTGCTAATACCGGATAAGTCTTTACGGAGAAAGCTTTATGCACCATTGGATGAGCCTGCACTTGATTAGTTTGTTGGTGGGGTAATGGCCTACCAAGACTGTGATCAATAGCTGATTTGAGAGGATGATCAGCCACATTGGGACTGAGACACGGCCCAAACTCCTACGGGAGGCAGCAGTGGGGAATCTTGCACAATGGAGGAAACTCTGATGCAGCGATGCCGCGTGAGTGAAGAAGGCCNTTGGGTTGTAAAGCTCTTTCGTCGGGGAAGAAAATGACTGTACCCGAATAAGAAGGTCCGGCTAACTTCGTGCCAGCAGCCGCGGTAATACGAAGGGACCTAGCGTAGTT
>JGI26239J51126_1001218_pt1 | contig 11760 bp, 8 predicted proteins | sample SaaInlV_130m_DNA_3_FD_51126 | JGI IMG/M metagenome (IMG submission 51126)
GCGAGGTGAATTTCAATTTCCTTGTCATCATGAATGAAACCTGAAATTTTATCACCTGGAATTGGGAAACAGCAGCTTGCGAGTTTGATTAAGGGGTTTTGTACATCATCGATCAAGAATATATTTTTGTCTCCTCCAAATATATTCCCCCAAAATTCAGGGTTTATCATCTCTTTCAAACGACCGGTACTTTCAAAATGAAGTAATTTGTACTTTCTAAGAAACTGTTGCAAAGGCCGTTTTTGCAAGCCGATTTCCTGAAAAAATTTATTGGCGGATAATTTTTCTGCTTTCAGTGCAGACTTAACCGGTGTGGATTTAATCCACTTATCCACACTCAGTTCTTCACCTTTTTCTCTTAATTTACGCTCCAGCAGTGTACGTCCGGAATTTCTGGCGTTTATTACTTTTTGTTGTTCTACTGCTCTTTTTATTTGGGAACGGCTTTTTGCGGTTTTGACCTGATTAAGCCATTCCTCTTTCGGATGAACGCCCGGGTCAGTGATAATTTGCAGAGCTTCACCTGTAAACAACTGGCGTTCCCGCGGAACCCTTTTTTTAGTTGTTCCTACCGAAGAAGGATTCACCAGAGCACCGATGCAGTGGTTGCCAAGTTCCGTGTGTATACCATAAGCAAAATCCAGTACAGTTGCCCCTTGTGGAAAAACAAGCATGTCTCCTTTGGGACTGTATATTTGTACTTGGTCAGACTGCACATAGCTCATGACATCAAGCATACGAACGTCTTTGTCACCGGCCATCTGATCAAGCTGGCTGAGATAAATACGATAATAGTCGGCAAGTTCGGTCGGACTTCCACTCCAATGTGCCATGATTCCATACTGATTTTTTGTCAGCATTTCTTCAGAAACAATTTCGATTAATGTTTGCTCACCTTCAATTCTTAACTCAGTCTGTATGCCTTCATAACCATTCCAGAGAGGATTGCTGATATAATCTCTAATTTTCAGCGGGATAACATAATAATTTGTATGAATTATGCCGAGTGCCTGAAAACAATCTAAGCTTTTTTTAACTACAATCCTGAAACCTTCTAAGATATGATCGATCGGTCCGCTTTCATGAATACGAGAGGTAGGATGAACATAAAGCGGTTCGACATTATGATAAACTAATTTTTGTTTTTCTAAATTATTTTGTAAAGATTCTTGCATGGCCTTAATCGTTGAAATGCGATCTTTTTTCAATTCATCAATTTCAAGCAATGTTTTCTGATATCTCTTTGGATAAAGTAATTTAAAACAAAGTTCGGTGTGTTCTTGACATATTTGNGTTAANCCCAGTCGTTCCGCAATCGGTACATAGATATTAAGCGTTTCCANNCTGATCCGGCGTTGTTTATTACGAGGCATGGCGTCCATGTCTCTCATATTGTCGAGTCGGTCAAAGAGTTTGATAAACAATGCGCGTACATCCTGCACCATTGTTTTCAACATCCGCTGATATGTGGCGTCTAAATTGTCTGCGCTTAAAATTTTAGCACTATCGGGTTTTTTAATTTTAGTTAATCCAGTGACAATATCTGCATACCAGGAGCCATAACGCTCGTGGATATCGTCGTGAGTTATGGAAGTATCTTCAATGATATCATGTAGAAGTGCAGCAACAACTGTCGGAGCATCCAGTCCTGCTCTGCAGATATAACTTGCAACACGCAGCGGGTGAATGATGAACGGTTGTCCGGATTTACGCTTCTGATTTTCATGATATTGCCGGATGTCTGAGATGGCTTGATCGAGCAGTTCCGAATCCTTGCGGGTACCATATTCCTGCACATAGCTGCGGATTTGTTGATCCAAATCCGTAATCAGAGCTTTGTCATTTGCTGAAATATTTGTCTGTTTGCTACCCGACATTTTAGTTTTAAGACTATAAATTATTGTGGTTGAAAGCTTCTTGTTTGCTCATTACCGCTACAGTAACGTAATGTGGACTCCCTGCGGACAGGTTTCCAGCCGACTTCAAAATGCTGTCCCCACAAAGATTCCCTGATTTCCCGGAAGAGCTCAAAACTCTTCGGATCAACCCAGAAAAAGAAATAGTTTTCTTCCGGAGGATATTTTTTCATCAAACTTTGCAGCAAGCCATCGTGCTGAGAAAGTTGATGCCACCATTGACCTGCTCCAGGCGAAGCTAAAAATTCCAGACAGTGGGCGTGACCGCTGCCCGTTGTAAGTTTAATTGAGTATTGATTAAGACTGATTTGTTTTGGTAAAGCTTCCTTGCCTGAAAGGTATTTTTTTAAATTTTGATAAACTAATGCGCGATCCAGATATAATATACGGTCATCCCTCAGTAAAAATAAAAGGTTGTTTTTCTGAGAAGAATGCGACCATGGAATTTTTATTTTTTCAATATTTTCAAATGGTTGTTCTTTTTCAGGCACTTGTTCACTTTTTTCTAAGAGTGAGAACATTGCCATGAAAACCGCCAGAATAACCAAGATTCCTACATTGTTCGAGACAATGTCAACCAGAGAGTCCAAGTTTAACAAACCCGGCAAATCACCTAAATATCCCCTTTTTTTTCGCATTAATTATCATCTTGCTGGGATTCTTCTTTTTTCTTACTTTGCTGGAAGGCTTCACGAGCTTCTGCTTTCTCTTTTTCATGGAGAGAATGCTGATATTTAACAAACCAGTCAGATACTTTTTCCGCTAAATCCGGACGTTTAATACGGACACAGAGATCCACCAGTTTTTTTAAGGTGCTGTTTTGCGGATCAAGCTTGATGGCTTCTTCATAATAACGGACTGCGCTTTTGTATTTACCGTTTTTTTCTGCTTCTTCCGCCTGACTAATTTTTCCCTGAACTTCTGCTTGAATCTCTTTATTTTGATAACTTTTCAGCATCTGCTCCAATTCAAAAGCTCTATTTTCATTTTCCAGCAAATGATTGAGGTTGATAGCTTTGTGCAGCAATTTTTTACTGACAGCAATGCTGAGTGCTTTGTCAATTACCACCGCAGCACTTTTTGGGTCGTTCTTTTTAAGGTAATTTTCTGATGCAGTCAGATATGCAGTATGTACGGTTTTGATTCCTTCACGTGCTTCTTTATTCTGCCGGTTTATCCGTAAAATACGTCTATATATTTCAAAGGCTTCATCCCAGGATTTATTGTCTATATTCAGTTTGGCGATACGAATCAGCAATTCCTGTGATGTGATTTCAGGAACAAGCGGTTCATAAATCTCAAGAGCTTTTTTGGTTCGGTTTTCTTCAAAAAGTTTGTCTGCATCCTTCAGACAGGCATCGATATGATAGTTGCCCTGAGATCGTTCAAGAAGTTTGAAAGTAGTAAAAAAGCTGACACGTGATTGTTGAATCATTCCTTTACGCTTATACAGGAGACCCAGGTTTACATTACTGTAGCGGTGATTTGGATTGCGTGCGAGAATGCTTTGAAATGTTTTAATTGCATTCTCGATATCGTCTTCAAGTGAAATTGCAAGTACCAGAAAACAACGTAAATCCACATTTTCTTTTTCCCGCATCAGCAAACGTTTGAATACATTCTTAGCAATTTTTCCTTCCATTGTCTGTAAACAATGGATGCCTAATGTGAAACAGGCTTTGCTCTCTTCTTCACTTTCTGCCTCTAAATTGGAAATGATGTAATTAAAAGTCTGCTCTGAATCAATGCTGTTTCCCTCAGCTTCTATTCCTTCTTCATCTGCCTTCTTGTCTGTAGCTTCTACGTTATTTGTGTCTTCTTTATCCTTCTTATCTGCAGACTCATTTGAATCTGCTTTAACCTCTGTTACATCCTCAGTCTGCTGTTCACTTTCTTGATCCGTTTCTGGAGTAAAATGTTGTTGTATCTCAACTAAATATCCCAACTCCTCTTGAATATCAGGCAGGACAAAGTCAGTCAATTTTTCAAGTTCTGCAATTGCAGATACTGCATTGCCGTCCGCAATTTCTATTTTTGCGTTTGCTGCAGCAAGATTATAACTCGCGTTTTTAAAATTAGGATCATGCTTCAGACAAAGTTTGTACATGTTTTTTGCATGATTCCAATCATGTTTTTTACGATATGTGTTACCCAGCAGATTAGCCAATTCTACGTTTTTAGGATCCATTTTCAGGACATTAACACCTAAACTTATTATACCGTCAGGATTACCTCCGCCCTGCATTTCCTGAAATAGTTTAGTAACAGTTTCCGCAGCAAGTTTAGGGTCAAGCTCCAAGGCTTTGTTAAACTCAACTGCTGCCCAGTCGTAAAAGTTTTTTTCCAGTAAACTTTTACCGCGTTCAAGAATTGAATTTAACTCTTTGTTTGGATCGTCCGTACTGAAAAAATTTTCAAGTATTTTCATGGATCTGCTGCTAACCGACTATTCATGTGACTTGGACTGCTGACTTTGGATGTGCTTACAAGTTCAAACATCATCATAACTGATGGTGATCTTATTGTAAATTCGAGTTTTTAGAAAAAGTTCATCTTAAACAATGATTTGATCATTTTGAAAAAAGTAGTAAATTAGGTAGTCATGAATGATTTTTAGTGTTTTGGTTCTGAATATTAAATTGCTGATTAATTCATTGTTTATCAGAAAAGACTTGCTAAAATCAGGCCTGATGTGGCATCTATTGTGCAGAATATTGTGCAGAAATATGTTAATCTGGTAATTTCTGAAGTATTTTTCCTTTTGGGTACGGTACTTTAAAGCTAAAATGAAACTGTTTCAAGTGAATTGAAACATCAAAACTGAGGAATAATGGCAGAAGTATCTGATGATTTTGAAATCAAACTGTCAGCAGAAGACAGTCCGGATGACATTTTAAATGATCAAGGAGATATAGAATTGTTTGAAGAAGATCACAGCAGTGATGAGCCTTTAGCTGGGCTGGATGATACAGATTTGGATGATGTCCTCGCCGATCCTGATGATCTGGATGAAGGTGAGATAGACCTGGGCATGGATGAGATTGGTGATCTTGTGGAAGACTTAAAGCTGGACGTTGCTGAGGATGATGCTGATGCTGATGCTTCAATTGAAGTAGAAGCGGATATGGTTTTTGATGAGGAAGAAACAGAAGATGAGACTAATGATTCAGTAGAAAGTTTGCTCGATGAACTTGGAGATGACGATAGCGGAGAACTGAGTCTTACTGATGATTCTGCAGATTTAGAAGAAATTGATGAACTTGATTTAGCAGAAAGTTTAGAGTCAGACGCAGAACCAGTTTCTGCTGAACTGGAATCCGCAGAAGAAGCTGAGGAAAGTTCCGGAGATGACTCAGTAGACTCCGATTCTTCAGATGTTTTGGATATGCTGCATGATCCTGAAATTTCGGATGAAAGTACCGATGAAGATGCTGAAGATATGGAACTTGGCATGGATACTCTTGACGACACCAAGGATGACGATTTAACTGATCTTGGGCTTGATGATGTAGAGACTGCGGAATCCGGCGATGAAGAAATTGCTGTTGAAGATGCTGCTGATGAAACAGAGGAAGTGGATGTTCAGGAAGCAACAACAGAAGATGAAATAACTGATCTTGGTCTTGATGATGTTGAGACTGCGGAATCCAGCGATGAAGAAATTGCTGTTGAAGATGCTGTTGATGAAACAGAGGAAGTGGATGTTACGGAAGCAACAACTGAAGATGAAATAACTGATCTTGGGCTTGATGATGTTGAGACTGCTGAGGCAGAACCTGAGGCGGACGAGTTAGTAACAGAAACAGCTGAGGTAGAACTTGAAGCGGATGAGTCTGCAGTTGAAACAGCTGAGCTAGAGCCCGAAGCAGAGGTCATTCCTGCATTGGAAACAACAACCGATACTCAAGATGAGCTTGAGGAAACAAGTGATGAGATAGAAGAAATTGAAATCGATGAACCAGAAATTGAAGTTCAAGAAACACCTGCAATTGATATAGTGGAGAGTGAAATGCCAATTGAATCAGAGGCAGCAGAGAAAATAGCGGCCCCTTTAGGCTCAGACATGCTGTTAAATTTCAACCATGAAGTGGTGGTCGAAATAGCGAGGACAAGTCTTACCGGCGAAGAAATCACACAGATCACTTACGGCAGCATTATTGAACTTGATAAAGTTGCAGGAGAACCGGTGAATTTGGTCCTTGATGGTAAAACAATTGCTCTTGGGGAAGTAGTTCAAATTAATAATGAAAAACTGGGCATACGTATTGTAGGCGTTATTCAGGACTAATTTAAATTATGCTGCACCAAACAGACATCCCCGTAAAACCTTATGAGCTGGCTGAAGCTCAATTTAATACAGGACGATTCCACATAATGGACATTGTCTTTCGCAGATGGGCAACTCTCTTACAAGAGACGCTTTATGCGAAAATGGGCATGATGTTAGAAGTCTCCACTGAAAATGTGGTAAAGCTGCGTTTTGAAAAATTTTTAGATTCTGTTGAGAAACAACCAATCTATATTTTTGAAACTCTCAACCATAGTCGTGGACTTTTACTTGTAGATAAGTCTTTTTTTGATTTAGCACTTAACAGTAAAGCAGAGCCGACTGCAGAAAAATTGTCACTGGTTCAGATGATGAAAGAAAACCAGCAGACGCTGCTTAAATTGGTAAGTACTCTGATTGATGATTTTGAAAAAAGCTGGCTCAATATTGCAGAAATTGAACTAAATCTGAATCGTGTTACCATCTATCCCCGCCGGGCAAATGTGATGTTGCCTTACGAATATTGTTTGGCAGGAAGTGTTCAGCTTAGTCTTGACGGTGTTCAAACAAGTATCCAGTTATGCCTGCCTTATGCTGCTCTTGTATCTGTGCTTAGACCGCTTGAAAAGAAGAAAATTATTGAACCTGAATCTATGGCTTATTACTTTCCTCAAGTGAAAGAACATTTCAAGTCTTTGCTGGAAAAGACTGAGTATTCGGTTGTTGCTGAACTTGGTAAAGCTGATTTGAGAGAAGTAAAAGGAAAGTTGGAAAAAGGTCAGGTGCTGCCTTTATTGAATAAAGACGGCCTCGTTACAATCCGGATTAACGGTACTCCAGCATTACAAGGTTCTACAGGGGAATCCTCAGGGAATTATTCTGTTCAGGTTATACGAGGTACTGAAGACAAAAAGCCCTCAGCAATTCAACCAAAAAGAGAATTCAAACAAGTAACGTGGCCAACTCAGTAAGTATCGTTTTTTAATACTGTAGTAAGCCATTTGTCCGGATTCTCTCCGCACTCGCGGAAAAGCTCCAAAGTCTCATCTGCAGGAGTAAGCCCCCCCTTCGTGTACTGCTCAAAATAAGGCAACAGCCAATTCTCATCTGCTGATCCAAGTGCCTCTAAGGCTTTTTCTACAATGAGTCTACCAGTCTTTGCAAAGTTTGTTCGATTGACTTCAGAGTGTAGAGCATCCTTTGCTACAGCTTTTTTATAAATCTTGAACTCTTCTTTCGGCAAATCCATCAAGATTGATTGTACAGCAGCAAAAGCAGTTTCATTATAAAGTAATGCACCAATCAATGCCGGAACTGCGAGTGAATATTGCGGAGCCACGCTGTCAATAACTCTCACTTCCAGAATGTTTTTTATTCTGATGTCCGGAAAAAGCATGCCCAGATGTTCTTCCCAGTCATCCATGTCCATTATTAAGTCCGGATGCTTAGCATCTAACAATTGTTGAAAGCTAAAATCCGTCGTCAGAATCCCCTCTCCATCTCGTTTTAAATGATAAGGCGCCGCCTTTAAGGCCCATTCTATGTAGTCCTCCAGACGAAAACCAGTATTTAAAAAAGCTTCCGGTAGTCCGGAACGTGAATTATCGGTATGCTCCCAAATATGTGAGCGATAAGATAGATAACCACTGGAACTGCCTTCAATTAGCGGACTGTTGGCAAATATTGCTGTTAAAAAAGGTGAAAGGCGGTTTAGAAAAACAAATTTCCTCTCCATATCTTCTATGGAAGCATAATCAATGCTGACCTGTACACCGGTGGAGGCTTTCATCATCCACTGTCCAAGAGAACCTGTATTCAGCATGTGAGGGAACATAATCCGATAACGGCTCTTTGGGAAAAAGGGCAACTCTTCCAAAGAATGCAGTGGCTGTACCCCCTGAAATAAAAGCCTTCCGCCAAAACCTGAAACGGCTTCTTCCAGTAGCTTTATGTAGGTCTGCAGAGAATTATGTGCTTCTAAAAGAGAATTTCTGGGTGCATCTGAAAGCTCAATTTGTCCTCCTGGTTCAATCGTGATTTTTGAACCGGACGGACTCGTAAGTGCCAGCAGCATGTCTTTTTCAAAAACTTTTTCGAGCGGATCAGCAGAGTCTTTTGTAAGTTCTACTAAATTTTCTAAAACACTGAAAACTCCGGAATCACCATCAACAGGTAAAGGGCGGAAACCATCTTCCGAATTATCCTCGTCAGGAATAAAAACGAAATTTTCGTACTCCATGCCGATTAATTGTTTGTCGGGAGTACCGGATTCTTTACGGCAATATCCTAGAAAGAGGGATTTTAGGTCGTTATGAGTCATGTCTGTATTATTGCCTAAGCGGAATGTTGAAAAAAGAATTGCCAGCAGCTAAAAGAAAATTATTAAAGGAGACCATTAATCATGCTTTTACTGATGGAGGCGATCCAGCTAAATGCGCTGAAGCCTGGTAAAAACATACTAAGCACGACCAAAGCTATTAAGACCTGGGAGCCATAGCGGTAATTCCAGTGCTGAAATCGTATTTTTATGTTAACTGGTAAAAAATGAGGTAAAACTGAATTTCCATCAAGTGGTCCAAGCGGAATCAGGTTGAACAGGCAAAGATTAAAATTGATGAAAATAAACAGATATAAGAGTTCCAGCATAGGAACTCCTGCAAGTGTCGATAAATTGTTTTTTGCTAAAAAGCTAAATAAAAATGCTGCTCCTACACCCAATATTAAATTCATCAAAGGACCTGCCGAAGCAACGTAAAAATCTGCATTACGTACGCGGTAGTTATTTGGATTAACTGGAACAGGCTTGGCATAGCCAAATCCTGCAACTAAGACCATTAAACTGCCGAACAAGTCCAAATGCACAAATGGATTGAGGGACATTCTGCCTGCGTTTTTTGCCGTGTCGTCTCCACAAAGATGGGCTACATACGCGTGACCGAACTCATGGAAGGTTAAAGCAAAGATTAAACTGAAAATCAGAATGACCAATACTTGCGGCGGAAGACTAAACAACACTGTAGTTTTTTTCAGTAGAAATGAGTTATCGCTAGTAAAAATTTATTTTAACTACTTATTCTATCAGAAAGCTAAAGATCTCCAAAAGACAAAACTTCAACCGTAATTATTTTTTCACTTAATCCATTGCTCTGGATTAGCGGTTAACATGCTAATAATAACAGTCGCAGAATAGTTGAATTTCATACAAAATAAGCTTTACTTTTTATGCTGATAACGATATTATACGTATATTCTAATATTTAGATGTTCGCTAAAAATTATGTAGTCACACAAAACAGACTGGCGAACAAAAACACCCCCGTAAAAGCCTGTAAGTGCATCAGGGCAATCTTGGTTTTCAACTCCTCCCTATAAAAAGTTGAATCTTTCATGTACCAGGAAAATCGATGCAGACAAAGGTCGGAAGATGTCTGATAACTGTTAAGGCTGACGGGGGTGATACCTCACTTGATTTTAAGATCCTCAAATAATTCCACATTACATAAGTATTTTAATATCTTTTACAGTTTAAGCCCTGTAGAATCTAGGGCTGTTGTAAGATAGCTTTATTTTCTATAACTGTTGCTTAATATGGGTCAACCACGATGTATAGTTGTTTTTTTGATGTAGATGGAGTTTTGCTGGACTTTGAAGGCGGATTCACTAAGACAGTCAAAGATTATTTTAACTTAGAGGTTGCAGAGGATTTTGTTTCAAAGAGTTTCTGGTTTGCAGATTTACTGACGAAGGAGCAGGTCATGGAAGGCTGGGATTATTTTCTTCACAGTACTGAATTTGAACAACTGGAACCACTGGTAGATCCGGAACAATTCAACGCAGCATTCGGGGCATATCCTGTGCATTTTATCACCAACATTCCATTGGATTGTCTTGAGCGAAGAGAAAAAAATCTAAGAAACGCAGGATTCAACTTTGATTCTGCGCATTGTGCCGGCTTTATAGATTATGACGGTTATTCAACACAGACCAAAGCAGATGTTATTCAGGAACTGCATCAAGAAGAAAAGACTGTTATGTTTGTGGACGATCATCCTGATAACTGTCTCAACGTTCGGGAATCTTTCCCTGAAGCAGAAATCTGGTTGATGTCACGGCCATTTAATGATGATTTCGATCACCCGGAAATACGCAGGGCCAAGGATTGGGCTGAAGTTCTTGATCACTCCAGTAATACTGCCACCCGCTAATTTTGCTCGCCTAGACCATCTGAATTTACAGATACAGTAAACCGTTCTTTCGGTGCTGGTTTTAAGTTGACTCTGATGTGTCCATGTCTCTCAAAAAATTTATCCTAAATCAGTTTGGCTTAGCATTGATAATTATGCTGGTGCTTAGGCCTGCCGTTTTTGCACAGGAAGAAACTGCTGCCGCATCAACAGGTGGTAGAGATGCCGTCTGGCGGATTGGATTTTGGGAGGTACTGCAACAAACGTTTAGTGACGATGACAGTCATCCGTTTTATCAAATGACTGGTACCGACAGGTTCAGAGGAGGTAAGGGTTTTTTTGGACCTACTTTTTTAGATCCCGGCAGCAGTAGTTTTCTTCCAAATGTTTATAATAAAAATGAAGATGGTCACGCTGGTCAGGACGGTACTTTGACCAAGTTATTCAGTAATATCCCTTTGCTGAATGGGCTCCCTACTTTTTCTTTGGAATATATCCAGCCGACTGATTATGTCGTCGGTATCGGCTTAAGCTTTGCCTACACCAATATTTGGCTGGATGACACACAAGTCAGGGCAGCCACCATGGGAGCAGATCCGGATTATGCAACCCCTCTTTTACGGATGGCTTCTCATTTCTATATGTTTTCCGCCTCAATCCATCCTTTCGGAGTACCTAAAACAGACGATCTGGATATTTTCTTTGGTTTAGGACTCTCAAGAGTCGAAAGCACTTTGAAATCAGGTATTCGGGAAAATCCAACTATTAGTGAATATACGGCTACCATTCAGACTCAACTCAGCAGTTCGGCCGGCACCTTACCTTTTCGACGTATGGGAATTGCTTCAGGAGGTGATAGTTTTGGCTTTATGCTGGAATTCCTGTTTCCGGGAAACAGTGAAATAATTGATAATCCGTTTGCAACAAATACGATCATCGACTCTACAATCTACGACTCAACGTACAATGACCGTGGCGATGCATTGCCTTCAAAAGTGGGGATGCCCGGAGGAATTACACGTGTTTCATGGACGTATTCATTTTAGCTAGTGTTTCCATTTTCCAGGATCTGCATAAGCTCTCCTACCAAATAAAAAGATCCGGCAACGACAACAGGTTTTTCATCAGTAAGTAAAGTAAATTCTAAGGCTTCTTCTGCAGAAGAACTATGTTTTATTTCCGGAGAATGTTCGAATTTTCCGCACTCAATTATAAAGTTTTCCAACCCTTCAGGAGTTGCACTTCTTGGAGAAGGCACAGGAGTGAAAATGAGAGTATCCGCTTTCTCACACAATTCTTTCAAAGGCGTTCGCAGAGCGGAATCCAATTTGTCTGCAGCCATGCCCAAAATCAGCGTACAGGGAACAAGTTTGTTTGTAGTGAGGAATTCTAC
>JGI26239J51126_1001219_pt1 | contig 11760 bp, 5 predicted proteins | sample SaaInlV_130m_DNA_3_FD_51126 | JGI IMG/M metagenome (IMG submission 51126)
AATTGTGCCAACGTTGACATGGGGTTTGTTACGCTCAAATTTATCCTTAGCCATAATCTCTTATCCTTATAAAACAGTTTTTTAAATTCTAATTTTTATTAATCACCGCTTCAGCAACATTTCTAGGTGCTTCTGAGTAATGCTTAAATTCCATAGAGTAAGTTGCTCTTCCCTGAGATAGTGATCTCATAGTAGTGGAGTATCCAAACATCTCTGCAAGTGGCACTTCACATCTAATCACTTTTCCAGTTGCGTTATCCTCCATACCTTGAACAATACCTCTTCTGGATGACAAATCTCCCATCACATCTCCCATGTACTCTTCAGGAGTTTCAACTTCAACTGCCATCATAGGTTCAAGTAAAACTGGATCCGCTTTTTTACATCCATCCTTAAAAGCAAATGAAGCTGCCATTTTAAACGCATTTTCATTAGAGTCAACGTCATGGAATGAGCCATCAAATAAAGTTACTTTTACATCCTCAATAGGATATCCAGCAAGCACTCCCGCTGTAATAGTTTCTTTTAGGCCTTTGTCAACGGCAGGTATAAATTCTCTTGGTACCGCGCCACCTTTAATTGAATCAACAAATTCATAACCTTTTCCAACTTCGTTTGGCTCTATTTTTAACCAAACATGACCATACTGACCTTTACCACCAGATTGTTTTACAAATTTACCTTCTTGTTCTACCGATTTTTTGATCGCTTCACGATAAGCTACCTGTGGTGAACCAATATTAGCATCAACAGAAAATTCTCGCTTCATCCTATCAACAAGAATTTCAAGGTGGAGCTCTCCCATACCAGAGATAATTGTTTGATTAGTTTCCACATCGGTTTTAACCCTAAATGATGGGTCTTCCTGGGCAAGTCTTCCAAGAGCAATCCCCATTTTTTCTTGGTCAGCTTTGGTTTTTGGTTCAACAGCAACATGAATAACAGGCTCTGGGAAAACCATACGCTCCAGAATAACTGCATTTTTTTCTGTACATAAAGTATCGCCTGTAGTCACATCTTTTAATCCTACAGCAGCTGCAATATCCCCTGCATAAATTTCTTTTATCTCTTCACGGTTATTTGCATGCATTTGCAAGATTCTTCCGATTCTTTCTTTTTTACCTTTAACAGGATTATAAATCCAGTCTCCAGCTTTAACTACTCCTGAGTAAGCTCTAAAAAATATTAACTGCCCAACAAAAGGATCTGTCATTATCTTAAATGCAAGCGCAGAAAATGGTTCATCGTCTTTTGCATGCCTAACTACAGGCTTATCAGATTCATCAACACCTGGGATAGGAGGAACATCTACAGGTGCNGGCATTAATTCAATAACAGCATCCAACATAGCTTGAACACCTTTATTTTTAAATGCAGAACCACAAAGCATAGGTACAATTTCATTTGAAATCGTTCTAATTCTTAGGCCCTGTTTAATTTCTTCCTCTGATAATTCACCAGTTTCTAAATACTTATTCATTAATTCTTCATTTGCTTCTGCTGCAGTCTCAACCATATTGTCATGCCACTTTTGACATGTATCTTTTAAATCATCAGGAATATCTGCATATTCAAACTTAATGCCAAAATTTTCTTCTTCCCATAAAATAGCTTTCATTTTTACAAGATCAACTACACCAGTAAAAGTCTCCGCTGCACCAATTGGAACCTGAATGGGGATTGGATTAGCCTTTAGCCTAGATTTCATCTGATCATAACATTTAAAGAAATCAGCGCCGGCTCTATCCATCTTATTAACAAAAGCCATTCTAGGCACTTGATACTTATTTGCTTGTCTCCAAACAGTTTCAGATTGAGGCTGNACTCCGCCTACTGCACAATAGACCATGCAAGCACCATCTAGAACNCTCATTGACCTTTCAACTTCAATAGTGAAATCAACGTGTCCCGGAGTATCAATAATATTAATTCTATGTTGATCAAACTGGTTGGCCATCCCGCTCCAAAAGCAGGTCGTTGCAGCAGAGGTGATTGTAATACCTCTTTCTTGTTCTTGTTCCATCCAATCCATGGTAGCTGCACCATCATGAACTTCACCAATCTTATGATTAACGCCTGTGTAAAGCAGAATGCGTTCTGTTGTGGTTGTTTTGCCTGCGTCAATGTGTGCACTGATGCCTATATTTCTATAACGATTTATTTCAGTTTTACGAGCCACTTTATTCTATTACCTTATTAGTTAATTAAAAATCTAAAACCTGAAGTGTGAGAAGGCTTTATTCGCTTCAGCCATTCGATGGACCTCATCTCTTTTTTTCATTGCAGCACCTTTATTCTCTGAAGCCTCTAGAATTTCTGCCGCTAGCCTTAACCCCATTGATTTTTCACCTCTATTACGAGCTGCATCACGTAACCATCGCATTGCTAATGCAGACCTTCTNGATGGTCTAACCTCTACTGGAACCTGGTAATTGGCACCACCGACCCTTCTACTTTTTACCTCCACAACCGGTCGTATATTTTCTAAAGCCAGTGAAAAAGTTTCTAAAGGATCTTTACCGCTTTTGGATTTTATTTGATCAAAAGCCCCATAAATTATTCTTTCAGCAACAGATTTCTTTCCACTACTCATAATCACGTTCACAAATTTAGATACTTCTTGACTCGAAAACTTTGGATCATCAAGTATGATTCTTTTGGGGACTTCTCTTCTTCTGGGCATAGTTTTTAACCTTTTTTAATTAAGTTGCTTTTGGACGTTTAGCACCATATTTGGATCTAGCTTGCCTTCTATCATTGACTCCTGCAGTATCTAAGCTACCTCTAACCATATGGTAACGTACGCCAGGCAAATCTTTCACTCTACCACCCCTTAANAGGACAACNGAGTGTTCTTGCAAGTTATGTCCTTCACCACCAATATAACTAATCACTTCATATCCGGTTGTAAGCTTTACCTTTGCAACCTTCCTTAAAGCCGAGTTTGGTTTCTTTGGAGTTGTTGTATAAACCCGAGTGCAAACACCTCTTTTTTGCGGAGAGGCATTTAATGCAGGTACTTTACTCTTTTCAATAACCCTCTTTCGAGGTTTACGAATTAATTGGTTAATTGTAGGCATCTAATTTCCTTAATATTTAATTGCTTTTTTAAAACCTTCAAAAAGACGAGAATTGTATTTTGCTTCGAGCATAATGTCAATTTAAATGCTAATTTAAATTGAATAAATTATTTAGCATCATCAATCTTTTCTTCAGCCTTCTCTTCTTCGCTAACTTTCAAATCAGTTTCATCAACTTTTTCATCACCACCTGTTTTAAAAGCAGCTTCAGCCTCAATAAGNGCAGCTGACTTCTCATCTGTCTCATCAGAAACATTCTTACTTGCTTCAAGTTTTGCTTTCCTATTTACATGATGAGCCATACCTGAACCCGCTGGAATCAATCTACCAACGATCACATTTTCTTTTAGCCCTCTAAGTTCATCACGTTTACCGAGAATAGCTGCCTCAGTAATAACTCTAGTTGTTTCTTGGAATGAAGCTGCAGATATAAATGAATCAGTAGCTAAAGAAGCTTTCGTAATACCCTTAAGCACATACTCAAACTCTGCCGGTTTTTTCTTTTCGGCAATTACTTCCTCATTGGTGTTTAATAGCTCTGCTCTCTCTACCTCTTCACCTGGTATAAAATGCGTATCACCTCTTTTGGTGATCCTTACTCTTCTTAACATTTGCCTTACAATAACCTCGATATGCTTATCATTTATTAAAACCCCTTGGAGTTTATATACTTCTTGAACTTCATCGATAATATATCTTGCTAAAGCCTCAGGACCTCTTAACCTTAAAATATCCACAGGGTCAGCTGGGCCGTCAACAATTATTTCTCCTTTATTTACTATCTGGCCATCATGGGCTGTAACGTGTTTATCTTTGGGAATTAAGAATTCTTTTGATTCTCCATCCTCAGCAGTGATTACCAGTCTTTGCTTACCCTTTGTATCCTTACCAAAAGAGACCGTACCTGTCATTTCAGCTAATACACCAGCATCTTTAGGTGAGCGAGCTTCAAATAATTCAGCCACCCTTGGAAGACCACCGGTAATATCTCTTGTTTTAGATGCTTCTTGTGGAATTCTTGCTAAAACATCACCAACCGCAACATCTTGATTGTCATTTACGGTAATAATGTAACCTTTTTGAAAGGTNACATTAACCGNACTATCCGAATTAATTAACTTAACTTCTTCATTTTTTTCATTTATTAGTCTAATTTGAGGTCTTGTGCCTTTTGAAGCNCCAACTTTTTGTTTAGTGTCTATCACCTCTAAAGTTGATAAGCCTGTGACGTCATCAATTTTCTTTTCTACAGTGACCCCTTCCTCGACATTCTCAAATTTTACCTGCCCTGCATATTCAGATATTATCGGTCTTGTATGTGGGTCCCACTGAGCCAATATACTTCCAGCCTCTACTTTATCTCCATCAGAACCTAAAAGTGTTGCGCCGTAAGGTGCTTTATGCCTCTCTTTTTCCCTACCGTTTTCGTCCTCAATTAGAAATTCACTATTCCTTGAAATAATAACTTTCTCAGATTTTGCATTAGTCACATAACGCATCGTTGCCATAAATCTTAAAACCCCCGAAGATTTAATTTCAATTTGATTTGCTGATGCAGCTCTAGATGCAGCACCACCAATGTGGAAGGTTCTCATTGTTAATTGAGTTCCAGGTTCACCAATTGACTGAGCTGCAATAACACCAACCGCCTCACCTTGATTGATTAGCGAGCCTCTTCCTAAGTCACGCCCATAACAGCGAGCACAAATCCCATAACGAGTGGCACAAGTTAAAGCTGTTCTTACNTTTACCTCGTCAATGCCTAATTTTTCTATTTCATCTACCTCGGCCTCGGATAACAAAGTACCTGCAGCAAATAATACTTCTTGTGTCTCTGGATTTAAAATATCAACTGCCGCCGCTCTTCCTAAAATCCTATCTTTAAGTGGCTCTACAATTTCACCGCCTTTAACAAGTGCTTTTGTAAGAAGCCCATCTTCAGTCCCACAATCATGTTCTGTTACAACCAAGTCCTGGGTAACATCAACCAGCCTTCTTGTTAGGTAACCTGAATTAGCTGTTTTTAAAGCAGTATCAGCAAGCCCTTTTCTTGCACCATGAGTTGAGATAAAGTATTGAAGCACATTAAGCCCATCCCTAAAATTTGTTTTAATAGGGGTCTCAATAATTGAACCATCTGGTCTTGCCATTAACCCTCGCATCCCTGCAAGTTGTCGAACTTGTGCTGCTGAACCCCTTGCACCTGAATCAGCCATCATATATATAGCATTAAATGATTCTTGATTAATTTGATTACCTTTATCATCCTTTACTATTTTTCCTGCAACATCTTTAACAGGCTCTTCTTTAATCTTTCTCATCATCGCATCTGCGATTGTATCGCCCGTACGCGACCAGATATCAACAACCTTGTTATATCTCTCTCCCTGAGTTAGCAAACCTGAAGAATATTGGCCTTGAATCTCCTGAACTTCGGCATCAGCTTGCTCAATAAGTTTTATTTTTTCATCTGGAACTAACATATCATGAACACTAATCGACATTCCGGCTTTTGTAGCAAATTCAAAACCTTTATTTTTGAGGTTATCAGAAAGAATTACTGTGTCTCTGATACCAACCTTTCTAAATCCAACATTTATTAATCTAGAAATTTCTTTCTTATTAAGGGTTTTATTTAATAATTCAAAAGATAGTCCTTTTGGCAATATTTCAGATAACAATGCTCTACCACATGTCGTTTCATATCGTTTCACTTTTTCAGTTTTGCTATTATCAAAATTTATTTCGCTTTCATTGATACGCACTGTTATTTTTGCATGAAGATCAACAAATCCTTGATCGTAAGCTTTTCTTAATTCATCTATATCTGAGAACCTCATACCCTCACCCTTAGCGGCAATTCTTTCTCTAGTCATATAATAAAGGCCTAAAACAATATCTTGTGATGGCACAATAATTGGCTCACCATTCGCTGGTGATAGCACATTATTTGAAGCCAACATTAATGTTCTCGCCTCCATTTGAGCTTCAAGAGATAAAGGAACGTGAACAGCCATTTGATCGCCATCAAAGTCAGCATTAAATGCCGCGCAAACTAATGGATGAAGCTGAATTGCTTTACCTTCAATAAGAACTGGTTCAAAAGCCTGTATTCCAAGCCTATGAAGTGTTGGTGCCCTATTCAGTAGAACGGGGTGCTCGCGAATTACATTTTCCAGAATATCCCAAACTTCTGGACCTTCTGCCTCAACAATTTTCTTCGCATTTTTAATTGTTGTTGCTAAACCTTGCAACTCTAACTTGTTAAATATAAATGGCTTAAATAACTCAAGAGCCATCTTTTTTGGAAGGCCGCATTGATGAAGTTTTAACTGAGGCCCAACTACAATTACCGACCTACCAGAGTAGTCAACCCTCTTTCCAAGTAAGTTTTGTCTAAAACGTCCACCNTTACCTTTAATCATGTCCGCTAAAGACTTTAATGGCCTTTTGTTTGCGCCTGTCATAATTTTGCCACGCCTACCATTATCTAATAAAGAATCAACAGCTTCTTGAAGCATTCTTTTTTCATTTTTGACAATAATCTCTGGGGCTCTTAAGTCTATAAGTCGTCTTAACCTATTGTTTCTATTTATAACTCTTCTATATAAATCATTTAGATCTGAAGTTGCAAACCTACCTCCATCAAGTGGTACAAGGGGTCTCAACTCTGGTGGAAGTACCGGTAGAACCTTAAGAATCATCCATTCAGGTTTAATGCCTGATGTCTGAAAAGCCTCTAAAACCTTCAAACGTTTTGCTATTTTTTTTACTTTGGCATCAGAAGTGGTTTTTTCAAGCTCTTCTTTAAGCCTTTCAATTTCTTCAGATAACCTTATTGCCTTAAGAAGCTCCTCTATCCCTTCCGCTCCCATTACCGCTCTAAATTCATCGCCATGCTGCTCTGAAAACTTTANGTAATCATCTTCGGATAAAATNTTCCCTACCTGAAGTTCAGGNTCTGTGATCATATGATTTTCAGTCACAATGTAAGCTTCAAAATAAAGAACACGCTCAATATCTCTCAATGGAATATCAAGTACCATCCCTAATCTGCTTGGTAAGCTCTTTAAGAACCATATATGAGCAACGGGACTTGCAAGTTCTATTATTCCCATTCTTTCTCTACGAACTTTAGATAATGTAACTTCTACTCCACATTTTTCACAAATAACACCTCGATGTTTAAGGCGTTTATATTTTCCACAAAGGCATTCATAGTCCTTTACTGGACCGAATATTTTTGCACAAAAAAGGCCATCCCGCTCAGGTTTAAAGGTTCTATAATTGATTGTCTCTGGCTTTTTAACTTCCCCATATGACCATGATCTAATTTTTTCAGGAGAAGCAAGCGCAATCTTGATTGCATCAAATTCTTCTTGTTGGGTGTTGTTTCTAAACAAGTCTAATAAAGCTTTCATTTGCAATCCTCTCCTTAGTTTCTATCAAGATCAATGTCAATCGCCAAAGAACGAATTTCCTTGGTTAGAACATTAAATGATTCTGGCATACCAGCATCAATTTTATGCTCACCCTTAACAATATTTTCATATACTTTAGTTCTACCAGAAACATCATCTGATTTAACAGTTAACATTTCTTGGAGTGTATAAGCAGCGCCATAGGCCTCCAATGCCCATACCTCCATTTCACCAAATCTCTGTCCACCAAATTGTGCCTTACCACCTAATGGCTGTTGAGTTACTAATGAATAAGGACCGGTTGAACGAGCATGCATCTTATCGTCAACAAGATGATGTAGTTTAAGAATATGCATATATCCTACAGTCACAGGCCTATCAAAAGCATCGCCTGATCTTCCGTCATATAAACGAACTTGTGTTTTTTTTGCATCAAACTTAAGTAACTTAGTATGTTCATGGTTATCTGGATAGGCAATATCCAACATATCCTGAATATCCGATTCTGCTGCTCCATCAAATACTGATGTTGCAAAAGGGACTCCGTCAATTAAGTTCTCAGCAAGCTCTGTAATTTCATTATTTTTAAGNGCTTTAATGTCTTCTTTTTTCCCTGTTGATGAGTTATAAATCTTATCAAGCAAATCTCTAACATCACTAATATTTTTATTTTCATTAAGCGCCTCATCTATTCGCTTACCCAAGCCTTTCGCTGCCCATCCAAGATGCATTTCTAGTACTTGGCCAATATTCATTCTTGAAGGAACACCTAAAGGATTCAAAACTACATCTAAAGTTGTTCCATCGGCCATATAAGGCATATCTTCAACGGGAACAATTTTGGAAATCACTCCTTTGTTTCCATGTCTACCAGCCATTTTATCTCCCGGCTGAATCCTTCTTTTGACTGCCATATANACTTTGACCATCTTTTGNACGCCAGGAGGCAACTCATCACCTTGGGTTAACTTTCTCTTTTTCTCATCAAATCTTAAATCAAACTCTTTCTTAGCTTTATTTAAATTCTCTTTAAGGGCTTCAAGGTTTTTAGAATCTTTATCATCCGAGAGTCTAATATCAAATCTTTCATATCTCTCAATATCAGCTAATATTTCTTTAGTAACTTTAGCTCCTTTTTTAAGGCCTTTAGGACCACCAGAAACCGTTTTACCTACCACTAATTTTTCAATTCGACTAAATGTATCATCCTCTACAATTCTCAGCTGATCTGCCAAATCTTTCTGAAATGCATCTAATTGAGCATTTATAATTTGCTCAGCACGTGCATCCCTGTCTATGCCTTCTCTTGTAAATACTTGCACATCAATTATCGTTCCTGCCTGACCAGAAGGAACTCTTAAACTTGTGTCCTTAACATCTGAAGCCTTCTCTCCAAAGATTGCCCTCAATAGTTTTTCCTCTGGGGTAAGTTGAGTTTCTCCTTTCGGGGTCACTTTACCTACTAAAACATCGCCAGCTTCAACTTCTGCTCCAATATGAATAATGCCTGCTTCATCAAGTCTACCCAGCATACTCTCAGATAAATTTGAAATGTCCCTTGTAATTTCTTCAGGCCCTAATTTTGTATCCCTTGCCACCACCTGTAATTCTTCTATATGAATAGATGTGTATCTATCATCAGAAACCACTCTTTCAGAAATTAAAATTGAATCCTCGAAGTTGTATCCATTCCAAGGCATAAAACCAACTAACATGTTTTGTCCAAGCGCTAATTCACCAACATCAGTAGATGCACCATCAGCTATTATATCCCCGCGCTCTATTTTGTTTCCAATCTTAACAAGAGGCTTTTGATTAATATTTGTATTTTGATTTGATCTTGTATATTTGGTTAAGTTATATATATCAACACCTACCTCACCTTGAGTAGCTTCTTTATCATTAACTTTAATAACTATTCTTTGCGAATCTACATAATCAACTATACCGCCTCTCTTTGCCTGCACTGTTGTTCCTGAATCAGTCGCAACTGTTCTCTCAATCCCAGTTCCAACCAGTGCTTTTTCTGCTCGAAGACATGGTACAGCTTGTCTTTGCATGTTGGCTCCCATTAACGCTCTGTTAGCATCGTTATGTTCCAAGAAAGGAATTAATGAAGCAGCTACTGAAACGATTTGGCCTGGAGCAACATCCATATAATTAACATCTTCATTGCTTGCTAGAGTGAATTCATTTTTAAATCTTGATGAAACAAGTGTTTCTCTAAAACCACCTTTATCATTAAGTTCAGAATTGGCTTGAGCAATTGTATAGTCGCTTTCTTCAATTGCGGATAAATAATCTATTCCAGTTTTAACCTTGCCATTTTCAACAACCCTGTAAGGGGTTTCTAAAAAACCATATTTGTTTGTTTTTGCATACAGTGCCAGGGAATTAATAAGCCCAATGTTTGGGCCTTCTGGAGTTTCAATTGGACAAACTCTTCCGTAATGAGTTGAATGCACATCCCTAACTTCGAAGCCTGCTCGCTCTCTTGTCAACCCACCAGGGCCTAGAGCAGAAATTCTTCTTTTGTGTGTTATTTCAGATAATGGATTTGTTTGATCCATAAATTGTGATAACTGTGATGAACCAAAAAACTCTCGGATTGCACTAGAAATTGGTTTTGAATTTATTAGGTCATGTGGCATTAAGTTATCAGCCTCAGCCTGTCCCAACCTTTCTTTTACAGCTCTTTCAACACGAACCAACCCTGTTCTGAATTGATTTTCTACAAGCTCACCTACAGAGCGAATTCTTCTGTTTCCAAGATGATCGATATCATCAATTTCGCCGCGTCCATTTCTTAACTCAATCAAAATCCCTACCACAGCCAAAATATCTTCTTTGGTTAAAATTGTCTCTCCCTCATCGGAATTATGATCTAGATTGCTCTGCAAATTTTGCATCCATGGTGCGAACTTCTCGGAATTGTTTGGGTAAGCTCTTTTATTAAATTTCATTCTTCCAACACTAGATAAATCATATCTTTCATGTTTAAAAAACATTGATTCAAATAACTTTTCTACTGAGTCTTCTGTTGGGGGCTCGCCTGGCCTCATCATCCTATAAATTGCTACTTTTGCTTCATATTGGTCAGGTATTTCATCAGTTTGGAGAGTTTGTGAAATAAAATCTCCATGATCTAACTCGTTTGAATAAAGTGTTTGGAATACATCAATGCCATTTTCGATGATCTTATCAAGAATAGGATATGATTTTCCTTCTTCATCTTTTTTGTTTTCAGCTAATGTAATTTCCTCATTAGCATTCAAAAGAACTTCTCCTGTATCTTTATCTATAATTGACTTTGCAAGCTTCTTTCCTTCAAGAAATTCAGCATCAATAACAACTGATTTGACTTTCGATTTCTCCATCTCTCTAATATGCTTAACTGTAATTCTTTTATCTTTAGCAATTATTAAATTACCTTTTTTGTCTTTGATATCAAACTTTGCTACTTCACCCCTAAGCCTTGAAGGGACTAATTCAAACTCAATTTTCTTTCCTTTGACATAAAAGGTGTCAAAATCATAAAAAGTTTCTAATATCTGATCAGAAGTTAAACCTAACGCCTTAAGTAAAGTTGTTACTGGCATTTTTCTTCTTCGATCTATTCTAAAATATAAGTAATCTTTAGGATCAAATTCAAAATCCAACCAAGAGCCTCTGTAAGGAATTACTCTTGCTGAAAATAAAAACTTTCCTGAGCTATGTGTTTTACCTTTATCATGCTCAAAAAATACACCAGGACTTCTATGCAGCTGAGATACAATAACTCGCTCAGTTCCGTTTATTACAAACGATCCGTTTTGCGTCATTAATGGGATTTCACCCATATATACCTCTGACTCTTTGACTTCCTTAATGGTTGGCTGAGATGCTTCCTTATCCATTATCGTCAATCTTACTGCCGCCCTTAATGGAACTCCGTATGTTAAGCCACGTTGTTGACATTCTTTTACATCAAAATCTACCTTTCCTAGTTTGTAACTTACATAGTCTAGTTTTGCATTACCAGAATGACTGGAAATAGGGAATAGGGAATTAAATGTCGATTGAAGCCCTTCATCTTTTCTTTCTTCTAATGGNACATCTAACTGAAGAAAATTTTTATAAGACTCGAGTTGCATCTCAAGCAAATAAGGAACTTCAAGGACCTCTTCTCTTTTAGCAAAACTTTTTCTAAGGCGTTTTTTTTCAGTAAAGGAATAGCTCATAAGGTCTCCGAAATGTTTTTATACACAAATTACAAATTA
>JGI26239J51126_1001220_pt1 | contig 11748 bp, 10 predicted proteins | sample SaaInlV_130m_DNA_3_FD_51126 | JGI IMG/M metagenome (IMG submission 51126)
AACAATTGTTTACGAATTAACAAATTTATTTGCAAAATCATAAAGAAAGGATAGTTTCTCAAAATGCTAGATAAGAAAAAATTTTATATAAATGGTGAATGGGTTTCTCCAAAAAAACCTAATGACTTAAAAGTAATAGATCCTTCAACAGAAGAAGAATGCGCAGTAATATCTTTAGGTGGAGTTGAAGATGTAAATGACGCTGTAGTTGCAGCAACAAAAGCTTTCGAGACTTGGGCATTTTCTTCAAAAGAAGAAAGATTAGAATATTTAGAAGCCCTGTACGTTGTGTATAAAAAAAGATGGGCTGAAATGGCCAAAGCAATAACTCTTGAAATGGGAGCACCAATTGATTTTTCAACTCAATTACAAGCTGGAACTGGAGCAAGTCATATAAAATCTTATATAAAAGTTTTAAAAGAATATACATTTGAAGCAAAATTAGGTGAACATGCTCTTAATAATAATATTTTACATGAGCCAAAAGGAGTTTGTGCATTAATAACTCCGTGGAACTGGCCAATGAATCAAACTTGTCTAAAAGTGATTCCAGCGATTGCAGCAGGATGCACAATGGTACTTAAACCGTCTGAGATAGCTCCTTTATCTTCAATGATATTAGCTGAAATGATTGATGAAATAAAATTACCAAAAGGTGTTTTTAATTTAGTTAATGGAGATGGAGCAGTTACAGGAAACGCTTTAACAAGTCACCCAGATATAAATATGATATCATTTACTGGCTCAACTAGAGCTGGAGCTTTAATTTCTCAGAATGCAGCTAAAGATTTTAAAAGAGTAAGTTTAGAGCTTGGAGGAAAAGGAGCAAACATTATTTTTAAAGATGCTGATGCTGAGGCTGTTGAAAGAGGAGCACTAAGATGTTTTAGAAATACAGGACAATCTTGTAATGCTCCAACAAGAATGTTGGTTGAAAAATCAATGTATGATGAAGCAGTTGAAAGAGTTAAAAATTTTGCTAATTCTATGAAAGTTGATGTTGCAGCAAAGGAGGGTGATCATATAGGTCCAGTTGTTTCAAAAACTCAATTTGATAAAATTCAATCATTAATTCAAGTTGGAATTGATGAAGGTGCAAAATTAGTTGCTGGTGGAACGGGTAAACCAGATGGTTTAGATAAAGGATATTTTGTTAAACCAACAGCTTTTGCTGATGTAAATAATCAAATGCAAATTGCAAGAACAGAAATTTTTGGGCCAGTGTTATCGATTATACCGTTCGAGACAGAAGAAGAAGCAATCGCGATTGCAAATGATACACCTTATGGACTTTTAAATTTTATTCAAACTCAAGATCAAGAAAAAGCAAACCGAGTTGCAAGAAAACTTAGATCTGGAATGGTTGATATTAATGGTGCTGGGTTAGCACCTGATGCACCTTTTGGTGGTTACAAACATTCAGGAATTGGTCGTGAAGCAGGAAAATTAGGGCTTGAAGAATATCTTGAAGTTAAAGCAGTTAGCGGTTGGAACGAATAATCTCAAATAATTGAAAACTATACTTATTTCGTGATCATAATAGGTTTTTTTACATTAATTAAGTAATTATATACACATATTAGTATTTTTTTTGTTTACAGTTATTATTCAAAGTACATACTGTCGCAGAATAGGAAGATGTAATTAAAGATTACTTCAACTTGTAACAAAAAAAAGGGAGAAAAATATGAGTAGATCGTCAAAACTCTACAACTCAGATTTAGCTCCAACTCCAAAAGCTAAAAAAAATTGGGGATGGTTCGAAATCTTTAACGTGTGGGCTAATGATGTTCAAAGTTTATTTGGTTATACTTTGGCAGCATCTTTATTCTTAGCGTCAGGACTAAATGGTTGGGCTGTATTTGCTGCATTAATTCTTGCAGGATTTTTTATAATGTGGCTTGTAAATTTATCAGGTAAACCAAGTGTAAAACATGGAATTCCATATCCAGTATTCGCTCGTGTCAGTATGGGTGTATTTGGAGCAAACTTTCCAGCAATGGCTAGAGGCCTTGTTGCNATGTTTTGGTATGGAGCACAAACTTATGCAGCATCAACTGCTGTAGCACTTTTGATCACTGGAATTACAGGTATTGAAGGCGAAGTAATGCTTCTTGGTATGACAGGTGTAATGTGGGTTTCATTTATATTTGTTTCAGCATTCCAAGTTTATCTATTTTGGCAAGGTATAGATCTTGTTAGAAGATTCTTAAACTTTGCTGGACCAGCAGTTTATGCCGTTATGATACTATTAATGATAGTTATTTGGGCTAAAGCTGGCGGAGGATTATTTTCAGAAGTTGGAACTATATTTTCTAGTGGAGAAAGATCAGGTGGTTTTGAAGGTTTAGGGTCATTTGGAGCTTTCTTAGCTGTATTTTCAATTATGGTTGGATATTTCGCTGCAGTAGTAATCAATTTTGGTGACTTTGCTAGATTTGTTAAAAATGAAAAAGAAATGAGAAAAGGTAACTTATGGGGATTAGTAGGAAACGTAATCTTATTCTCTTTCATTACTTTAATGATTACTGGTGGAACAATCGCAATTTTTGGTGAATATGTTGCAAGTCCTACGGAGATGGTAGCTAAAGTAGATAACTTAGGATTAACGATTATTGCTGCATTTGCTTTCTTTGCTGCAACAGTTGGAATTAATATGGTTGCAAACTTTATACCTCCTGCATATGACTTAGCCAATTTAATGCCAAATAAGATAAATTTCAAAACAGGTGGTTTGATTACTGCTGGTTTTGGTTTTGTTATTGGTGGTATGTGGGTTGCTGTTATTACTCAAATGGGATTGTTTCCATTTGTTAATACTTTAGGTGCAATTCTTGCTCCAGTATTTGGTATCATGATGGTTGATTATTATATCATTAAAAAAGAAAAATTAAATGTAGACGCATTGTTTGATGCTAGACCAAAAGCTAAATATCATTACAATGATGGTTTTAATCATAAAGGAATGTTAGCTTGGGCACTTTCAGGTTACATTGCTGTTGGTACTGTTTGGCCAAACATCTTAATTTTAGGTTTAGGTGATTTCTTCGCTAACTTAGGCGGCGGCGGAGGTTATGCTTGGATAATTGGAGCATCTTTAGGTGCTTTAGTTCATCTAGCAATATCTAAAAAATAAAAAGTAAATTATAATAAAGCCCGTTGCAGAAATGTTGCGGGCTTTAGTATTTTAAAANTATCTCTTCTTTATCAAAATTTTCAATAACAAGNTTGTCACCTGATCCTTTTCTATCAACAACTAAGAAGTTCATATCCTCAGTAGAGATTAAAGGAAAATGCCATATACCAGCATTGTAGTTTACACCTATTCCGGGTGGAACAATAAAGGACTCAATTTTATTAAAATCTGGTTTGTCACCTGCGGGCGCTACAAACACTAAAAAAGTAGTTGCTTTCATAGGAATAAATGCTTGGCTTCCTAGTGGATGTTTTTCCATCATATTTATTTTCATTGGAAAAGATCTTTTAAGGGCTGAAAAAATACAAATAGTTGTTTCACCATTATCTTTAGAAGTATCAAGATTGGCTATACCATCAAATCTTTTTGCAAAGCCTTCATTAATTTCAATTGGATTGATACCATCTGTTGTAATCATGTCACCAAATCTAAAAAAATTTTCTTTGCTAATATTTTTTGGAGTGATTGTTAAATTCATTATTTAGCTTTACCAAAAATTCTAAATCTAGAAATACCACCATCTGGGTAAATGTTAATTTTTATAAAATTTATTTTATTTTTTTTCATTAATGTATTTTTAAATGTATGAGTTTTATTTGCTTTTAGAGATGTTTTGTTCATTAAAGTTTTCCATCCATTTGAATTACTTACAATTGAAGAGGAGGGTTTTTTTTTTGGTATATAAGCTGCCTGTAAGGAGCAATGACTTGGAAAGTTTCCTTTAAAGTGATGGGTTGATATTTCAATTTTATTAATCATTTCACCTTCAATAGATTTTAATATTAACCAATCAAACCCTTTGTCTCTTCTTCTTCTAGTTTCCCAACCATCACCCATATTTTTTGCCTTCCCTGGCGCTAAAATATTTTCAGCTTTTCCAAAATGCTCATTATTACAAGCTATAACTGATGCTCCATCTAAAAGAGAGGCAAGGTTTATTGTTTTTTCCCCAAAGTTATGATTTTCTCTGGATATACTTCCGTAAAGTCTAAGTCTTGCAACACCTCCATCAGGAAAAATATTTAATCTAATATGAGTAACAATTGATTTAGATGATGTTTTAAATATATGAGAACTATTTGCCTTAGTTTTTTTTTTACTAACTAGNGTTTTCCATTTAAAATTTTTAATATTATTTGATTTTGAATTACAGGCATCAATAGAAATCATTGAAGGTTGATTTCCATTAAAATGAGAAGTATCGACATCAACTTTTGATATTGATCCAGGTTTACCCAATTTAATAATTAAATAATCATGACCAGCACTTCTTTTTCTTCTCGACTCCCATCCATCCATCCATTTACCATTTTTATCAAATAACCCCTCTTTAAATACAGGAGCTGATGGATCAATAATTCTGTTAGCAGATGCAAAAAAATCATCTGTTTTGAATATAACTTTTGAACCTAGTCTAGGCTGAGCAAGATCAATTAGTCCGTTTGTATATATTATTTTTTTTGACATTATTTCGAATAGTTTTTAATCCAATGTTTAGCTATATCAACTCTTTTACATATCCATACATTTTTATGTTTTTTTATATAGTTTAGAAATTTTTTTAAAGCTTGTACTCTTCCAGGTTTACCAATTATTCTACAATGCAATCCTACAGACATCATTTTTGGATGAGTTTTACCCTCTTCATACAAAGCATCAAAACTGTCTTTTAAGTAAGAATAAAAATGGTCACCTGTATTAAATCCTTGGTTTGTTGTAAATCTCATATCATTGTTATCAAGTGTGTAAGGAATAATTAGTTGTTTTTTTTTATTTCTTATTTCCCAATAAGGTAAGTCATCACTATATGAGTCGCTATCATATAAAAAACCACCATCTTCAAAAACTAAATCTCTAGTATTTGGACTACATCTACCTGTGTACCAACCCAACGGTCTTTCACCAAATATCTTTTTATGAGTTTTAATTGCCATTTTCATATGTTTTTTTTCTTCAGATTTTTTAATATTTTGATAATCGATCCATCTCCATCCATGAGAGGCAACCTCATAAGCTGAACTCATTAATGCTTTGCATATTTGAGGATTTTTGGCCAAAGCCATCCCAACACCAAAAATGGTTACTGGAATTTTTTTTTCTTTAAATATTTTATGCAATCTCCAAAATCCNCTACGCGAGCCATATTCATAAAGAGATTCCATATTGATATGCCTCCCTTTAACTGGTTGAGCACCTATAATTTCAGATAAAAAAACTTCTGAATTTTTGTCACCATTTAAAACACAATTTTCTGCGCCCTCTTCATAATTTAAAACTATTTGAACGGCTATTCTTGCATTATTAGGCCATTTAATCTTTTTATCCTTAGAGCCATANCCAACCATATCTCTGAGATTTTTTTTAGACATATTGAAATTATAATTTACTTTGTGCTGGTAAACAATTTATTAATTTGGAACTGACTCTACTTTAATTCCATCAAGTAAATTCAAACATTTCTTAAGTTCATCTAAAATAATGAACTCATCAATTTTATGAGCTTGATCAATTGATCCTGGCCCACACACAACAGTACTAATTCCAATTTCTTGAAATAAACCTGCTTCAGTTCCAAATGAAACAACTTGTCTAGAATTATCTCCTGTTAAACTTGAAATTAATTCACAAGCTTCTGATTTATTTACTCTATCAAAACCAACTATTTCACCAATAATATCTTTTTCAATTGAAGCATTTGAAAAAACTTTTTTCATTTCAGGTAGCAGCACTTCATTTGCATATTTGTCTATTTCTTGGTTTAAAAATACACCATCCTCTTTAACTACTGGTCTTGTTTCCCAATTAACATGACATTTATCTGCTATTACATTGTGAGCAATACCACCAAATACACCACCAATAGAAAGAGTAGAATATGGTGGATCAAAAATAGAGTCTTTTGGCGCTCTACTTTTAAGTTTTTCTCTAAGTTCAATTAATTTATTAACGTATTTTGAAGCATACTCAACAGCACTTACACCTTTGTGAGGTGCTGAGCTATGTCCCGCTAAACCTTTGAAATAAGTTGTGTATTCATAACATCCTTTATGAGCATCAATAATTTTCATATTAGTAGGTTCACCAATTATACAAATACCATCTTTGATATCTCTTTTTTTTAATTCTTCTATTAATATAGGCGCTCCTTGGCACGCCGTTTCCTCATCAAATGTAAATGAAAAATGAATATCTCTATCTAAATTTGATTTAGAGTAAATAGGTGCATATGCTAGAGCACATGCAATAAATCCTTTCATGTCACATGCACCTCTTCCATATAACTTGTCTCCTTTAACCGTCGCAGTAAAAGGATCTGTACACCAACCTTTTGAAACTGGAACAACATCAGTATGACCTGACAAAATTATTGGTTTTTTGGTTTTTGAATTTTTAGCTTTAAGAGTCGCAAATAGATTTACTCTTTTTTTTTCATTATCATAAGTTCGAAAAGATGTAGCACCAAGTTTTTTTAAAATCTCATCACAATAATCAATTAATGAGCTGTTATCTTGTCCAGAAATAGTTTTAAAGGCTATTAAGTCCTTTAAAATCCTAACTGAATTATCAAATAATAGTTCTGAATTATTTTCTGTACTCATATTTAGCAATTATTATATATTAAATATATGAAAGAACAAATTACCTTTGATATATTTGACAAAGTAGACATCCGAATAGGAACAGTAATTTCTGTAAAAAAAAATGAAAAAGCCAGAAAACCTTCATTGGTTGTAGAAGTTGATTTTGGAGATGAGATTGGAATAAAACAATCTTCAGCTCAAATTACTCATTACTACAATGAAGAAAATTTAAAAGGTAAACAGGTAATTGGCGTATGTAATTTTGCTAAAAAAAATATTGCTGGAGTGGTTTCCCAAGTACTTATTTTGGGTTCAATTGATAAAGAAGGTAAAGTAATTTTAGTTCATCCATCTCAAAAATCAGAGAATGGTTTACCAATAGCATAAGAATGCATCCAGAAATATTGTCACTTTCTTTGTTTATGTTTGTAACCAGCTGTTCACCTGGCCCCAATAATGTTGTTGCTTCACATTCTGGATTTAATCATGGAATAAAAAAATCAATTCCTTTAATGCTTGGTGTTATTTTTGGTTTTACAACAATGTTAGCAATTGTTAACTTTGGATTAATTAATATCTTTAATATTTATCCCATCATTCAAAAATTTTTAATTGGCACTGGAACAATTTTTTTAATTTATCTTGCTTACAAAATTTCATTTTCAAAATCTTCTGACAAAAAAGATAATCTTAAACCAGTAAGTTTTGTTGAAACTTTTTTATATCAATTTTTAAATCCCAAAGGTGTAATCGTTGCTGTGATAGCTGTATCAACTTACACAGAATCAGGTATTAACTTTATGAATTATTCTCTATGGATGTTAGGGGTTGCTTTTTTATTTGCGATTATAAGCATTATATTTTGGACTATTTTAGGAAAATTTATGAGGAAATTCGCGACAAATGAGAAATTTATTAAATGGTTTAATTATGTTATGTCAACGCTCCTATTAAGTTGTATTGCAACTTTTTATTACTAAAAAAAATATATGAAACCAGGAACAAAAAATTCTTACAATTCACTATCCGATATATCGATTAGTGATAATAATTATAAATATTATTCACTTAAAAAAGCTGAAGAAAATGGGCTTGATGGAATTTCCAGATTACCAAAATCTTTAAAAGTTCTTCTGGAAAATTTATTAAGATATGAAGATGATTTGTTAGTCAATAAAAATCAAATTAATTCAATCAAAGAATGGTTAAAGTCAAAAAAATCAAATACAGAAATTGCTTATCGACCAGCAAGAGTTTTATTACAAGATTATACAGGTATTCCAGCTGTAGCAGATCTTGCTGCAATGAGAGAAGCTGTAAAAGATAAAAATAAAGATCCAAATACTATCAATCCTTTATCAGCTGTAGATCTTGTAATCGATCACTCGGTTCAAGTGGATCAATCAGCAAAATCAGACTCTTTTGAAAAAAATGTTGATATTGAATTTAAAAGAAATGGAGAAAGATATTCATTTTTAAAGTGGGGACAACAAGCATTTAATAATTTTAGAATAGTTCCTCCAGGCACTGGAATATGTCACCAAGTAAACTTAGAGTATTTGTCAAAAGTAGTTTGGTCTGAAGAATTTAAAGGAGAAAAATATTTATTCCCAGATACTTTAGTCGGTACTGACAGTCATACAACAATGGTTAATGGATTGTCTGTATTAGGGTGGGGTGTTGGAGGCATTGAAGCTGAAGCTGGAATGCTCGGTCAACCAATATCCATGTTAATTCCTGAGGTAATAGGATTTGAAGTTAAAAATAAAATGCCTGAAGGAACGACTGCAACTGATTTAGTTTTAACAGTAGTCAAAATGCTAAGAGACAAAGGTGTGGTTGGAAAATTTGTAGAATTTTATGGCGAAGGTTTAAAAAATTTAACTCTTGCTGATAGAGCAACGATTGCAAATATGGCTCCAGAGTATGGTGCTACTTGTGGATTTTTTCCAATTGATGATGAAACTTTAAAATATTTAAAATTTTCTGGAAGAGATCAACATACAGTTGACGTTGTTGAGCAATATGCAAAAGAACAAGGATTATGGGCTAGTGATGAAATAGAATTTACAGACACTATCTCATTAGATATGTCTACGGTAGTTCCAACTATTTCTGGGCCTAAAAGACCACAGGATAAAGTTTTATTAACAGATGCACCAACTTCATTTAAAAAAGTTTTAGAAGATGCAACAAATAAAAAAAATCATTCTATTTCAAAGGTTTCAAATACTGATTATGAAATAAAAGATGGTTCAATTTTAATTGCAGCAATAACCTCATGTACCAACACTTCAAATCCAAATGTTTTAATTGGAGCTGGTTTGCTTGCAAAAAAAGCTGTTGAATTAGGATTAGAAGTAAAACCTTGGGTCAAAACTTCTCTAGCACCAGGATCACAAGTAGTGACTGATTATCTAGCAAAAGCTGGACTAAATACTTATTTAGATAAATTAGGGTTTAATTTGGTGGGCTATGGTTGCACAACTTGTATTGGAAATTCAGGTCCATTACCTGAAAATATAGTGGAAGCGATCCAAAAAGAAAATATTTATGCAGTATCTGTTTTATCTGGAAATAGGAATTTTGAGGGAAGAATTTCTCCTCACATTAAAGGCAATTACTTAGCATCTCCACCATTGGTTGTTGCTTACGCAATTGCTGGTCATATGGAAGTTGATTTATACAAAGATGCACTTGGAAAAGATAAAGATGGAAAGGATGTTTATTTGAAAGATATCTGGCCATCAAATAAAGAAATTGAAGACACTTTAAAACAATCTTTAAATGCAGAAATGTTCATCCAAAGATATTCAAATGTTTCAGAAGGTCCTAGCCAATGGCAAAAAATTAAAACAGAGGAAAGTAGTATTTATAGTTGGGACGAGGGATCAACTTATGTGAAAAAACCTCCTTTCTTTGACAATTTACCAGATGAGCCAGAAGGATTTAAAGAAATTAAAGATGCAAGGCCTTTGTTAATTTTAGGAGATATGGTTACTACAGACCACATTTCACCAGCAGGAAATATTCAAAAAGAAAGTCCAACTGGAGAATATTTTATGGAGCATCAAATTCTTCCAAAAGACTATAACTCTTATGGTTCAAGAAGAGGAAACCACGAAGTAATGATGAGAGGCACATTTGCAAATATTAGAATTAGAAACGAAATGGCACCAGGAACAGAAGGTGGCTTTACAAAAATATATCCAGAAGAAAAAGTGTTGCCCATTTATGATGCTGTTGTTGAATATAAAAAAAGAGGAACAGACTTAGTTGTAATCGGTGGTAAAGAATATGGCACTGGTTCCTCAAGAGACTGGGCTGCCAAAGGAACAAAATTGTTGGGTGTTAAAGCAGTAATTGCTGAAAGTTTTGAGCGTATTCATAGATCAAATTTAATTGGAATGGGAATTTTACCGTTACAATTTACAAATGAAATTAATAGAAAAAACTTAAATCTAATTGGCTCAGAATTAATAAGTGTTCTTGACGTTGAAAAAGGTATTAATCCATCCGATGAAGTAACAATAGAAATTAAATATGCTTCAGGAGATATTAAAAAAGTTAAAACTTTATGCAGAATTGATACTAAAAATGAATTAGAATACTATAAAAATGGAGGTATACTCCAGTACGTTTTAAGGAATATGATTTAGTTATGGATGAAGATGTTTCAATTATAAATAGCAATACAAGAAATGAAAAAATTAGAAATTTCTTAGTTGAGAACAAAAAAAAATTAATTTCAGCAATATTAATATTAGTTATTTTTTTAGGTAGCGCTTACAGTTTTGATAAATACAAAACTAACCAAAAAAAACAGATTTCTAATAAATTTAATCTAATAACTTTAACGCATTCAGAGAACACTAAAGATAGAACTGTTAAAAGTTTAGTAGAAATCATAAATGAACAAGATCCAACATATTCACCATTATCTCTATATTTTATTATTGATAATAAATTGATCATTGATCAAGATGAGATTAATAGTTTGTTTGATGTGATAATTAAAAAAACATCACTGGATGAAGAAATAAAAAACTTAATTATATACAAAAAGGCTCTTTTTAATGCTGATCAAGCGCAAGAAGGCGATTTATTAAATATTTTAAATCCATTAATTAATTCTAAAAGCGTTTGGAAGTCTCATGCATTATATTTGATGGCCGAGTATTTTTACGCAAAAGATCAAAAACAAAAATCTAAAGAATTTTTCAATCAAATAATCAGTTTAGAAATTTCAAATTCAGATATAAGATTACAGGCAGAGAAAAGATTAAATAGAGATTTGAGTGAATAAGATAACATTAATAGCCATTTTATTGTTATTTTTAAGCAATTGTTCATTAAGCAAAAATCCTCTTAATTGGAAAAAAGAAGAGGTAAAACTAGAAGATCAGCAAAATATCACAAAAGTATTTACCAAAGATAATGTGATACAAAAAGAGTTTAATTCTGATTTAAAATTAGATCTAAGTAATATTGTTTTAAATAACAAAATAATTGATGATAAGAATAATTTTGGTTCACAAAATTATGAGGGACTGTTAAATAAAGTTGGAAGTTATAAATTTTCTAAATTAAATGATTTCAACCAATTAAATTTAAAGCCTGTATTTTTTGACAACGGTTTGATATTTTTTGATAAAAAAGGCTCTATAATCGNATATAACAAAAAGCATAAAGTTTCNTGGAGTAAAAATTATTATTCTAAGACTGAAAAAAAATTAAATCCNAAACTAAATTTTTTAATTACAAANAAAGATTTATTAGTTTCTGATANTATTTCAAAATTTTACTCTATAAACCTTAATACTAAAGAGTTAAATTGGTCAAAAAATTTAAAATATCCATTTAACTCAGNCATTAAAAAAAACAAAAACAAAATTTTTGCCGTTGATTATAAAAACACATTAAGATGTTATAATATTAGTGATGGCTCTGAATGTTGGAATTTACAAACTG
>JGI26239J51126_1001228_pt1 | contig 11671 bp, 18 predicted proteins | sample SaaInlV_130m_DNA_3_FD_51126 | JGI IMG/M metagenome (IMG submission 51126)
CCCCAGCAGTCGCCTGTTATGCCCAGTGACCTCGGGGACCTCATCCATGTGTCCTGTCGCACGTAGAGCTGCCGGAAGCATGTTGCTCAGCCCGACGCCTACCAGTGCCGCGCCCGCCACGTACTTGTTCGTGGCAAGCCGACCCGCGTGCTTAGCCATGAAGCCGCCAGCTTGCGTGAGTGCGCCTGCGCCTGCGACAGAGCCCGCTCTCCAGCCGCGGCCGGCGAAGCCCATCCAACCCTGCTGCGAGCCTGCCATCGCACGCATGCCACGGCCAAGGCGCTCAATGCCCGCGCCAGGAGCACCCAGCGGGCCATGCCCACCGGTCATACCGCGAATCATGGCACCGCCCGCCATGACCCCTGCGCCCGCAGACATGTAGGGGTTATGCTCCTCCATCGCCATGCCGTACATGGGTAGTTCACTGAACTGCGCACCAGCGCCCATCGTCTGCATTCGGAGCGCGGGCGGAATCCACTGACGCTGTGCCTGGGAGCCTCCCCGACCGAAGCCGAAAGCGTTGGACTGATTCGGACCGGGCATCGGGCCGCGCTGTGCCTCGAAATCGTCGATGACCCCGCTTGCGTGGGCATCCCCCATCGCAGCAGCCCGGAACTTCATCTGGAAGTACTGTGGGTCGGCCCGCTTGGGCGGGCTCCCCACGAACAGCGACGTGGCCTTCTCCTGGGCTTCCATGACCGACTGGGCCATGTCTCGTCCCATGCGCCTGAACTTGTCCTTCAAAGGCCGCGTGAGGGCGTCCATCGTGGACGACAAGGCGCCGCCGATAGTCGTCGCCTGATGCTGGCCCTCGTTCCACCCCTCTTGTGCCGCCCTCATCAGGTTGGCGCGCAGCATGGGGGTCTGGTTGGAGAACTGCTCAAGCGCCTGTATGTCACGGCGGCCGAAGCCGGAGATGGCCTGCATCTGGGTTTGCTGCATCGAGGACCCGGAGGTCATCTCTCGGAGCGGGTTTGCGACTCCCTGTGCCCCGAACTGAGACATGTAGGACGACGCCAGCTCCGTCCGTCGTGACGCGAAGTCATCGCGGGACGATGCCATCGTCTTGCTTGCCGCCGAGGCGATGGCCTCCTTCGACATCTGCCCGCCCGCGATACGGCCAGCGATGTCCATGTTGAGCGCGCCAGTCTGCGTGTCGTACGAAGCGGCCAGTACCTGACTCCCCTGACGGGAGCCCAGGAACCGCATGGCCCCCTGCTGGAACTTGCCGTACTGCTGGTCGGACACGTCGTCGTAAACGCCGCCCATCTTGCGCCCTGTACCGAGCAGGGAACGGTTGAAGACCGCGCCCTGCGCGCCCTCCACCACATCGCCCCCGAGACTCTGGGCCAACTGGATGCCGCCCATCGCGCTCTCTGTCAGCTGAGCAGGGCTCATGCCGCTCGCACGGCCGACGCCGCCGATGGCCCCAATGACGGCCGAACTCTGGTCCGTGCTCAGGCCCATGGCCTTGATGCTCTGAAGCGCCGCGTTGCCCTCTGTGACCGACGAGTTGAGGGCGGTGGCGACTTCGCGCGCGGTGGTAACCATCTTCTGGAAGCTGGCTTTGAACTCACTCACACTTGTAGTCGAAATCTCACCTGACCCTACACCCTGCGACATCAGCGACGTGAGTTCGTTCAGCGTGCCGTAGCCCTGCTGGTTCATCCCCTCGACAGCAGACGAAATCTGGCCACGCTGGTTGGCGTTGGCTCCCGGCATCAGCCCGCCAGCGAACTGGTTCATCATCCCGCGGGTCTGCGCCCCTTGGGCGAACGGGTCGAAGGCCACGGCATTGAGGGCCGCTCCCCCAGCCATGTACGCGCCGCCAGTCATCCCGGCCCTGCCGATGGCCCCCGCCATACCGCCGCCGGCCAGCCCCTTGGCGCCTGAGGCGAAGGTGGACGTGAACGGGTCGAGGGCCCGAGGCGCCAAGCCGAACGCGGCCATCATCGCCACGCCGCCCATAGCCATGTCAGGGGCGCTGCCTACCGCCCCTGCTAGCCCGGGTGAAGGCGCACGAGGGTCTTGAACCGGCGCGGCAGAGATGGCGCTAGCTTGACCGCCGCTCCCGATGCCTTGGGCGAATACCGCGGAGTTGGCGAAGGACGCCTGCTGACCCGCGATGAGGTTCGAGATGTCTGTAGAAGAAAGAGGCATTCACCCACCTTTCGGCACGCATCCTCCCAGGATACCAAACCCGAGATTATTAGCGGCTAATAACGCGGTGCAAGCTTCGAGAAGAAAGTGGCATAAGTACTACCGAAGGGCCCCCTTTCTCCTAGGAAGCAGCACATTCATTGTTTAGACTCTGCCCCCCTATTGATAGGCCCCAATCCAAAATGAAGCCCGCATTCAATCCGCTCACCAGCGGACTTGTCCGACCCGCGCGCAGCGTGGAAAAGCGCAATCTCCCTATCTTCGTCGCCACCGACAAAGGGACCGACCGCCATACCGAACTGACTAACTACTTCGACGACCTCCTGTACGTCCCCATTCACTTCACAGACTGCGCCGGGTACCAGCAGCGAGGCTGGGCTAGTGCGCCTGCACTCCGTCTTCTTGGTCAGGGCCGTACAATCCGGCCCCTTTTCACAACAAGGACCCAACGTGGCTGATACCGCCGACGCTCTCCCCCCGCCAACCTGGGCGACCACCTTCAACGCGGGGCTCGCTGAGGTCCCCGCCTCCTTCAACCGCCGGAGGGCCATGAAGCTCGCCGACAAGGCGGGGTACCCCTACGTGGCCTTCTGTGGGCACGTCTACGCTTCTGACGAGGACTCCATCGAGGATGGCGCGCTCGCCAAGGTCGAGTTCCTCGGTTCAGCGCGGGACAGCGCGCTACACGACCTCGACTTCCTCGTGCGAATCCGAGATTTGATGGAAGCCATTCTTCATGACGAGGGCATGGACGAAAGGGCGGTAGAAGCGGAGTCCCTAAACCTCGGCGGCTACGTGGACGCGCTTCTCGACAATCTCAAGGGCGAGGAAGAGGCCCCCGCGGAGTAGACGGGTACTACCGCAGAAGGCGCTCAATCCAAAGCGCCCGAGAAAAAAGTTGCAAACCACCGGACTCCAGGAATACGTTCAGCGTGTAACTGAAGGAGGTGCCCAATATGCGAACGCCAGTCATCGAAGCCTACGCCGGCTGTTTCTGTCCCCACTGCGCTGCCCAGTCCTACATCGTGGAGGTCCACGGGCTGGTCCAGTGCGGTCAGTGCAAGCAGCCTCTGCTCAACTGTTCTGAGGGCGCCCCGGCGCACGACCCGGGTTTGAACGCCACGTGGCGCCCGCCGGACCCCCCGAAGACCCCGATCCGGCGAGTAGCCTAGTCGGGTCCCCAGTCGACGGCCTGCCCCCTGCAGGTCGTCGGCACCCTTCCCCACCTATTTCGCCTCTCCCCGCTTCTTTAGCGCCATCGCGGTATCATCCCGATGAAAGGAGGGCCCATGACTGCAAAGAGAAACGCCACACTGGTCACGGTTCTCATAACCGCCCTATGGCTCACTTGGGGCGTCTACGGCCCCTTCGTATGGAAGCCCCTCGGCCTAGAGAGCGTGCTCCTGGTGGCGAGCTGGGTGGTCGCCCTGGTTGGCGTTGTTCACTTCTTCGGGGAAGACCAGCAGCACGAGAACGCCCTCCGGAAGGGTGCCGCGTCCGCTAAATCCTGGAACACCGTCGCCCTCAAGTACCAGAAGCAGGTAGCGGACCTTGCCTCCATCCAGGGCGCCTACAACAAAGCGCTCGAACAGAACGGCTCGTTGGTGCTGGAAATCGAGGAACTGCGGGGGAGGCTGCGAGAGGCCAACACCCGGGCGGAGACGCTCTCATCTGCGCGAGGCACTCAGCGGGCTGAGTACGCCAACCTGCAGACGCTCGTGAAGACCCTGCTCTCTCCCCTACGGGTGATTTTGAAGCGCTCCCCCGTCTTTATGACCAAGGCGGAGAAGACGTTCGTCACACGCTCCCTGGAGGACGTTTCCCGGCGACACAGCCTTGCGGCCGTGAGAGATACCTTCCCGGGCATCCCTGTTCCGCCTACCCTCACGAAGAAGCCCCGCTAAGCCTGCTGGCCTCCTTGGGCCGCTGACCTGCTCTTAGCCATCCGGTCACGTCGGGCGCCCCACCACGTGTTCATGCCCTTCTTCCACGCCTTCCCGCCCATCGTCTTCTTGGCGGCAATCCGCTGCTTGTAGCTGGACTTGGCGAAGTTGAGCGGGGCGGGCCGAGCAGCAATCCTTGCATCAGACGCGGCCATCCGGCGCTGCTGCGTTTCATGCGGGATGTTGGGGCGCTGAGGTGGAGCGCTGCGGGCGCGGGAGAGCACCCGTGCCTTCCGCCCCATCCGCTGCGCGTCTTTGGGCGAGGCAACCATGGTCTCGCCGCCTGCGATGACCCCGTCAGCCGCAGCCTGCCCAACCTGCTGCTTCGCATGTATGCGCTTTGGCTGAGTGTCCTTCCACATGAAGGCCACCTTCTCCAGCACCTGAGCCCGCCTACGTACGCTGAGCATGACACCTCACGGAAAGTCCACTTGACTATACACCAGCTGCTCGGGTGCTAATAAGCCAGATTGCTGGGTATAAGCAGGACGAAGCCTACAACAACCACCCCCACCTGAGGCCAGCGCATGCAAACCTGTTCGGACCTCCGCATTTTTCAACGACTCGTCGGCCTCTTCGGAGAGCGACACTTCCAGCGGCTCTGGCTCCTGACGCTCCAGGCGTACCCGTGGGAAGGAGTCATGCAACACGGGCGCAACATGTTCGCCCATTCCCTTACACTGGAGTGGGACCACCGAGAAATGTGGAGTGGTCAGGGCGAAGGGACGGGCCGTGAACACGCTATCCGCACTGGCTCGGGTTCTTCGTCGCCCAACTGACACGGACGCCGCCGTCCGCGCACTGCGCCCCTTGGCCGAGCACTCCGAGCGGCTGCTACGCAGACCCTACGCGCGCAAGGCCCTCGGCCCCTTCCTTCTTCGCCAACAGGTCGACTTTCCACCAGAACTCCGGGAGCGCTGGGAATTGCCCAGTACCCCCTTCACCCCCGAGTGCCTTCCACGGACCCCCGCCGCGCGGCGGTGGTTCACCGTGGTCCACGACATGACTCACGCCCTGACTGGGTACCCGCCTGAAAACCACGGCGAGGTACTGGCTGGCTTGTTTATGCTGGGCTGCTGGCCTGTCGACCCCTTGGCCGCCGCGACGGTTGCAGGGTTGGCCATCTACCCCCTCCACGGGCTGCGGCCACCAAGCAGGAGAGATATGCGAGACGCGTTCCGGTGGGGAACGGAGATTTCGCCACGGAAACTCCACGCAACCCCATACGAAAACCTACAGGACTACTCCCTGTCTGATATCCGCGTCGTAGTCGGATTGGCGTAATACCATGCCCACAATAGTGAACCCCGCCCACACACCCGTACACGGGTGGTGTCAGCGCCCGCACTCCCTTTGCCCCTGCACCGTACAAAGCCTCGGTACAGAGCGCATGGCAATGATAAAGAACCACAACCTTTGCGTCTCGACCTCATTCGCGCAACTCCGGTTGCTCCGAGGCGATGAGCCCACCGAGCAGCTTCTCCGCGCCGCCAAAGACGCAGCGCCCGCACCACGCGAGCCCGTGCGTCTCCACCCGCCCAGCAAACGCGTCATCCAGAAGGGCGGCTACGTCCGGTGGCCCAACTACCCGTGGGGCCAGAACGCCTTCGCAGGTCGGGGGCAGAACTGGGCACGTGAGGATAAGCTGGCTACGCGTGACATCGGCGAGCGCTTCAACCTGCCCGACGACGACCCGCGTACGATCATCACGACCTGCATCGGCATGCGTGCCTCCCACACCTACATCAAGGAGTGGGGCAACGGTTGCTACTGTGTCTTCACCACCGAGCTTCTGTCTCCGCGGGCAGCCGAGACCGGCTTTTGGACCATCGTCCCGCACGCTGAGGTCGGGGCCGCACTCAGCGTCCTGAGCGACACGCTCTAACCGACCCCCGCAAAACTGCGGTGCCCCAATAATATTAGTCGCTAATAGAGGTTGTCCCTTGGCTACCCCCGTCTACGTCCTCCTCCCTCGTGGCTCCACCGACCCCAACGCCGCCATCGGCAAGGTGTTCTACCCCTCTCGCGCCGCCGCCATTACTGCTCAAGAGTCCCTCACCTATAACCACCCCGACACCGCCAACTTGGGGGAGCTTGTTCCCCACCCCGTGTTCCTCTCGCTCACTGCACCTGAGGAGGTGCCTGGGCCACCCGAGGTGGAAAGCGCCGCGGAAGTACCCGGCGAAACCACGGCACTCTGATGAACCTCTCTGACGAGCGCCTTGGCCAGCTCCTGAAACTTGTCCGAGGCGACATGAGCTTCCCCTCCGACCGGAGCCTTCCTCCGGTCATCACCCCCATGTACACCCCCTACTCGCTGGAAGACTTCGCCAAGCGGAACAGCGCTGAACTGACCTATGAAGAACTCGACGCGGTTGTCGAGGGCGGCTACATCCAGTTACACCCCGGCAGGATGGGTGGCTGGCTCACACGGGTCTCCATTACTACCGAGGGCAACCGGCTCGCGTTGGACCTGACCGGCTTCGACTGGAAGGCGTGGCAGGGCCGTCATTCCTCGAAGATTTGCTGTGAGCTGGCCCGGCCCCGGACCTGTGTTTGTGAGGTGAGCGTCGCCTGTGAGACACACGGAACCAAGTGCCACGGGACCCACGACTGACGGTAGCATAGGCCACCATGCAACCACCTTCCATAGGTAAGCCTTTCATCCTGGTGGCTCCGAACGGTGTCGACTGCTGCGCTGCGAGAGTCCTCCGCAGGGAGGGCCTCGTGGTCAGCCTTCGCTTCCTTTTTAGGCGTCCCTTCCGTGACGAGGAAGTGCCCCTAGCAGACGCCCGCAAGTGGCTCTGCGAGAAGGACCTCCTGACCCTCGTTGCCTGTGACGCCCTCGCCGCAGGTGGGTTCAACATTCGTCCAGAACTCCGCGTTCACCGGGATAGCTACGCGCTACTCTCTTCCTCGGGGGGGATAGGTGACTAAGCTTGAGCAAGACCGGAAGAAAGTCGTAGAACACCTCCTCCGCTTTTTACCTGCGAGTGCCATCATTCACCGTGATTACGGCGGGAGGAGGTGCGTAGGCGTGGCCGTCCGCACACGGCAAGGGGACTATAACTACGGTGTACTGGGGGGCGGAGCATTGGGGCGCCCTATCCTGGGTAAAGGGCTACACGGGCTCTACACAGCCGGTGGGCGAGGGTGGCAGGAGCGTATGGCTATCACCCTGTTGAAAGTGGGGGGTTGGTGGTAGCCCTTTTTACGGGCTAAAGCGACGCTTTGACGATGGCAGCCAGCGCCGCGACAACCGAGGCGAGCACGCCACGCACGGCCCATTTCATGTTGTCCTTGGACTCGTCCACCTGGAGCACGAGGGCCTTGTGGCGCTCGTCCTGACCGACGTTGGTCTTCGCGGCCTCGTCAAGCTTCTTTATCGCCTCTTCGACCGTCTTCTTGACCTCGGTGACCGCGGTCTCAATCAACGCACGCTGGTCCTTCTCGGCGGTCTTGACGGTGACCTCCAGGTCTCCGATGCGCGTCTCGATGCGCCCGAGGTCCTTGGTGCCCCCGGAAAACTCCGCACGCAGGACGTGGAGGCTGGTGGTTAACTTGGCGACCTCCTTACTGAGAGCCACGTTGTCCGCAACCGCCTGCTTCGTAAGGTCGTTCGCCGCCTTGATCGCGATAACAAGTGGCGTTTCGTTCGAGTTAATCACTTCTTCCCGTGCCCTTTGAATCAGGTCCCAGACTAGGGCAGAGACTCTTCAGCTATCTGACCCCCCATCGTTCAGCACTATGACGCAACCGCTGACCACGCCAGAACCTCGCGCATTCGCCCCTCGACCATCGTCTCGATGCCCTTCAGCAGCGCGGTCCGGGAACGCATCGCCGCAGCATGAGCGAGAGCGGGAACGATCATCATCACCAGGACATTGGGGTCGTTCGTCTTGGGTATCGCCCCGTTGATCATTGCCACGTCGCTGGCGGGTCGACCCTGCAAAGCCTCCAGGCCGTGCCCCGTCCAGAGCACAACCGCTTGGTCGGGGTCGGCCATCGTGTGACCCCCGCGCACGGAACGGACGAGTTCCCACCCGTCGCGCCCCTGGCCCATGTTCCAATCAACCATCAGCACCTCGAACGCGGCCCTGCCCAGGCAGGCTTTCGCTAGCTCGATGGTCTGGGCGTGCTCAACCTCCCACTCGATGCCCGCCGTCTTGTCCAGCACCAGCTTGAGCGAGGCGCCGGCTGTCGGCGAGTCGTCAACGAGCAGGACCGAGACGGAACTAGGGACGGCCAATCTAGTCGGGTCCTCGGTTGGCAGAATGTCGGGGTGAAGGATGTCGTGGATACGCCAGAGCCAGTCGTGCTCGGGCTCCGCATTGACGAGCTGCTCGATTGCTTGGGCTAGGGCTTCAGGGGTTCCGCGCTTAAGCACACCCACCCCCTGGCTGCCTAACGCCCTTCACGCCCGCACCTGAGCGCAGTAACGACGCGCTTAACTGAACGCTGCTTGAGCTTGACATACGGCCTCTACCGCGGGTGGCTACCCCCTAAAATACCACGCGGGTCTGCATCTCCCTGCGCGGGCGCGGTTACCTGTTATCCCCCGAACCCCCAAGGACCTTGCGCTCCTGCCGCGATTGGAGCTTTGCGACATTCAGAGCTGCCACCTCGGCGAGTGTGACGCCGAGTTCATCACAACAGGCGGAGAGGTACCACAGCACATCCCCCAGTTCCTTAGCCATGTCCTCCCGGAAGTCATCGGGAATGGCCCCATCCCCCTTCCACCCCGTGTCACGCATGAGCTTCTTGAGCTTCTCTGCGACTTCCCCTGCTTCCCCGTTGAGGCCCAAGACGGGGTAGGTCGGGTCGTTCTGTAGGCGGCCGGGGTAATACGCGAAAGCCCCTGCAGCCAGCTGATATTCTGTAAATGTGTCACCTGTCATAGCGCCGATACTACCGCAAGAAGACGGGCGTTTCTTGGCATAAGGACTATGAAGAACCTCCCTAACACTTTGTGCATTCTGCGCATCGCTGTTGGGAGACATCCTCCGGTCCACGTTGTCTGCGTATTAGCCCGGAGACCCACCACGCACAAAGAGGACGATTGAAAATGTCTAGCAACATGTTGCTTGTAACTGCTGCACGGCAGCTGCCGCAGCTCCAGCTCCAGCTGGAGAACCTCCGCAAGTCGGAGGCAGAGGCGTTAGTGCTTATCGAGCGATACACCCGCCTCACGGAAGAGGCGGAAGAAACCCTGTCAGCCGCGAAGGCGAAGATGACCGCGGCGCAGGAGCGCGTGGAAATGGTGGAGCTTCTCTTCACCACCTACCAGACCACCGCGGAGGAGGTGCTGATTGCCTTCGGCACCACACAACCCGCCGCGGTTCTGGGCCGTGCGGTGGACCCGACCTACCACGAGACGCCTTGCCGTGTGTGTCTCGGCCCGTGTGCGCGGGGCACGGAAGGTGGTGCGGCCTACGTCGTACTGCCGGAGGTCGGCCGAGTACTCGTCTGCTCGGAGGCGTGTGTCACACAGCTGCTAGCGCCGAAGAAGGCCGCACCGAAGCCGCAGCAGAAGAAGGCCCCTCCGGTCGTTGACCAGACGCCCAAGCTCTGCGAGCGATGCCGTACGGAGAACGCCAGCACGACCTCTATCCGGCGAGCGTTCCGGGGGAGGTTCTGCCAGCAGTGCGTGAACGCGGGGGACAACTTCCTCAGCCGCAATGAGATGAGCAGGGACCTCACCCTGAAGTACTTGGTGGCGGTTCCGTCGTCGAAGGCTCCTGGCGTGAGGAGGGGCACGGTGACACGCGCTGGGCGAGAGTTCAGGGCGCGGCACCCGTTCGATGCGGGTGCGGCGCCTGTTGTCCCCAAGGAGGTTCCGAAGCCCGCGGCACCTGCTGTTTCGGCGCCCGCGCCAGTGTCCATGGAGGACCTCGTCACCGCCGCAGAGATGTGGCGAGATGGGGCCTCCATCGAGGGGATTGCGGACTGCTTGGGGCTCGACCCCGAGCAGCTCGGAAAGGTCCTCGCGGGCATGAGTAAGCCTCCCAAGGCTGCCGCACCCGAGCCGGTTGAGCCGGAGCCCAAGAAGCGTAAGTCGACCCCGCTCCGTCTCACCGAGGCTGAGCTGGGACCGCTGCTCCTGGCCGTGCTGAACGGCAGTGACGCCGCTTGGCCTTCCGCGAAATTGGCGAATGAGCTGGCCAAGGGGGCGGACACCCACGACCGGCGGTTCACGGGGCGGCGGCTCATCAGCGACATCACTCGGTACCTCGACGCCTGCGCTGACCGCGGCGGTGTCGTGAGAAACGAGAACGTCGCGGGCAAAGGTGTGACCTACCGGCGCAAGTACAACCCGCTCCGGAACCAGTAGAGCTAACCCCGTGGGGGGGGGTGTGGGTCTCGTGCCCGCACCCCACCACCACCACAACCGCTAACGCGGTTATTAGCCGCTAATAGCGGGGTGCAAAACGAAGGGGGTTTTGAGGGATAAGAACTATGAACAAAGGAGTCTATATGGAGCCCAATCTCCTGCTTCATCTGGGTCTTGCCCTCATCTTCACCCCTTTCGGGCTGTACGCAGCCCTCAACGAGCTGGACAAACGGTCCAGCTAAGCTCCCGTCAGGGAGAGAAGGGAGACGCTATGCGTCTCATGCCCCGTCGTCTCATCAACCTGGAGGCCCCGCCCAAGGCGGTGCCGGCCGAAACCTCCAACCTCGACCGTCTCTTCCGAGAGATGGGCGAGACCCTCCTCCCGTTCGGGGAGGAGTTCATGGTCGCCGCCACGGCGGCGATGTCGGTGTGCGTGGCGGAGTCCCCCCGGGGACTGCTCACGGGGCTCCGCGCCCTCCGGTGTGAGACCGGCATCGCTGAGCTGCTCGCGCACGACACGCGGGAGGAGCAGCTCCTCTACATGCTCCTCATCCTGGAGCTGGACGCGGGCGCGGTCGTGGCATTCGCCGCGGTCGAGGTCTGGGACTCCCAGCAGCCCACGGCCTGGGAAACCCTGGGCTGGACCGCGGACCAGCGGGCCTACGTCGAGGGGCTGTGCGCGACCTTCGACGACGACGAGGAGGTCGAGCTGGTCCCCGTCGAGCTGAGCCGCCTCAGCGGGCGGCACCGGTCCGCCGAGGACGGCGGGTTCACCTACGTGGTCAGCGAGACGAAGGAAGGCAACACCCGCCGCTGCACCTTCGTCCCGACGCCTGTGTAGTCTTCGAGCCGGCCGCCCTTCGGGGCGGTCAGCGCAACAGCCCCTCCTGGGCTCGTTGTTACCTACTGCAAAACCAATGGGCCTTTTTGGGATAAGGACTACGTACAGGAGACTTAACTCCTGTCTCACCCCTCAATGAGGGAGAGGAGTCTGAGATGTCTTGGTTGAAGGTCTTTGGTGGCGTGGTCGCGGGGGCCGCGGTAATCGGCACGGCGGTGGCGCTCGCGGACGAAATCGAGAAGCTGCCGGAGCCGCCCCGGCCGAACCCGTTCCTGCCGCCGCCGAGGGCGGTGGTCGTGCGGACCGTCGTGCTCGGGACGCCGAGCACGTTCGAGGCACGCAATGCCAGGAGGCGGGTGGAGTACGCGGAGGAGGACGTGCGCTCGGCGGAGCGCG
>JGI26239J51126_1001241_pt1 | contig 11618 bp, 10 predicted proteins | sample SaaInlV_130m_DNA_3_FD_51126 | JGI IMG/M metagenome (IMG submission 51126)
GGAATATTCTTTTGAAGCTTCTTGGTGAGAAGAATAAAAAAAACACAGGAATTCGTAGGGCAATTGCTGTTAATCCGCCAATTGATTTAAAAAGGGCGAGTTATTTTTTATCGAAAACCAACTGGGGTAGGGTGTTTAATAATTATTATATGAGGGAGATTAATTTGCAGGTAGAGGCCATGGTTGAATGTTTCCCAGATGTATTTATTGCTCCAAATAAAAGTACAATTCTTGAGTTTGATGAAGCTTATACTGCACCTGTGGCTGGCTACAAAAATTCCGATGATTATTACTCAGCGTGCAGTGCAAAAAATTATTTAGAAGATATTGTTGTGCCGACTACTATTCTTTGTGCTATGGATGACCCTTTTGTCGAGCCAACTATCTTTAAATCAGTTCGTATGAGTAGTTCTATAGAACTTAATACTCCTACGTATGGTGGCCACATGGGATACCTTTCTAAGAAACCTACTCCCTGGGGAGATTATAGGTGGATGGATTTTATGGTTGTTGACTGGGTGAAAAGTTAAAGAAAGCAGGGATAAGTATTTAATCTGTGCTTGAATTTTATTTCGATAGAAAATCTAATGGAACTTTTTCCTGAATTTCAAGATAAAGAAAAGGACTTTCCGCCAGCACCACTTGCTGACCGCATGAGACCCCGTAAATTAGTAGATTTGCTTGGTCAGGAAAAGCTTATTGGAGAAGGAAAACCATTACTTAAACTCATTACAGGAAAATCAAATTTTTCGTTTATATTATGGGGGCCACCGGGTACAGGGAAAACCACAATTGCCCGTCTTGTTGCCAGTATCTCAGAAAACGAATTTCATGAAATCAGCGCTGTAAACGCAGGCGTTTCTGAAATTAGAAAAGTTATCCTTCAGGCAAAAAAAACATGGAATCTCTCAAAGCGTGGTTCGGTGTTATTTATTGACGAAATTCATCGTCTTAATAAGTCCCAGCAGGATTCGGTTTTGCCTCATGTGGAGAATGGAACAATTCGCCTTATTGGATCTACGACCGAAAACCCATCATTTGAGGTCATTCCTGCTTTGCGTTCTAGATGCCAAGTATTTCGCCTGGAACCACTATCTAAAAATGATATGAGATCTTTACTTGAGCGAGGATTGGTTGATAGGGAGTGCGGATTAGGAGATGATTTATTTGAGGTTGATTTTGATGCCCGTGACTTGATCATATGCTATGCAAATGGAGATGCACGCAAAGCACTTAATTTATTGGAGGCAGCCCGTGACTTTTCTTTTGCTGGTGAAAAAGAGACTCGGCCAGTTAGTGTTCAAGATATTAAGGGAATAATTCAGTCGACTTCTGTTTTATATGATAAAGGAGGTACTGAGCATTATGACCATGCTTCAGCATTTCAAAAAAGTATGCGTGGATCGGATTCAGATGCTGCGATTTATTGGTTGGCAAAAATGATTAGCGGTGGTGAAAGCCCTCGTTTTATCGCCCGGCGATTGATTGTCACTGCAGCAGAGGATGTCGGGAATGCAGATCCAATGGCTCTTATTGTTGCCAATGCCGCTGCAGATTCATGTGAAAAACTAGGGTGGCCCGAAGCACGAATACCTCTTGCGCAGGCCGTAATTTATATAGCCCAAGCTCCCAAAGATAATTCAGCTATTGTTGCGGTTGATAAAGCTTTGAATGATATTCAGCAAAAAGGAAAATCTTTTCCAGTGCCAGAGCACTTAAAAGATACCCATTATAGCGATGCTAAAGCTAAATACGGTTATGGAAAGGACTATAAATACCCTCACGACTATCCTGATAATAAGATATCACAGGATTATTTACCTGATGAGATGAAGGGAAGTCGGTACGTTTTCAAATCAAAAGCTATTTGAGGGTGAGTTGCGAGCAAACTTGCGATATTCTTTGTTTTAAGTTAAAACGATTATTTTAAAAATGACTTTATCTATGATGAATAAAACTGAAATTCATAACGCTGAAGATATTTATGAAGGCCGTTTAAGGGGAAATCAGTTGATGGCCAGCGGGATTCCCTTAACCCCTGAGTCTGCTCGTTACTTATGGTCTTCTGTAAGAATGGTAGATGTTTCGTGGTTGGATTTAGCAGACAATCAATTGGGCGATGTTGGTTTGATTGAGTTAGCCGAATGTGACTTGCTAAAGAATGTTCAGTACTTGAATCTGAACCAAAATGGTATTACTGACGAAGGATTGACTTTTCTTTCAAAATCAAAGTTTCTCACCAAGCTTAAACGTCTTCATCTCAAAAATAACCTGATAAAAGGTCTGGGTATTTACGATTTATTTAATTCAAAAACTCTTAATGATCTTTCTACTTTTCAGGTTCACGATGGTTGGACTTGTAAAAAAATGGATGGTTGGCGCTATAATCCCCAAGGTTAAACTATGCAGGAAGATGAAAACCCCTGTCAAATTCATATACAAATTTCAAGTACTGATCGACCAGGTATTCTAGCTGAGGTTTTAGAGTCCGTTGTTGCTTTTGATTGGGATGTGCTTGATATAAAGCAATTCGTTTTTAATGGGCTTCTTAACTTGTCCTTATTGCTAGGTAGTAGGAAGTCTAATTCTATTTCAGGATTACAGGGATCTTTAGATGAATGGGCGATTAGAAATGGTATTGCCTTGCAGNTTCTTCCTTGGGAAAAGGGACTTCGCCCGGAAGCCCCATATAAGTATCGNTCTGTAGTTACATTACTTGGATCCAGTCTCTCATCAGCAGTGTTTCATCACCTTACCCGAACGTTCTCTAGTCGTGATATTAATATTCTTCGTATCGAACANTTGGATTACAGTGACCATCATGTGATCGAGGTAGTTATAGGAAGTAAAGAAGATTACTCTACGGTAGACATATTAAATGCCTTAGTTAAGTTTAAGGTTAAATTTTCAGTCGATATTGCGGTGCAAGAGGATACGATGTTTCGACGTAATAAAAGATTGATTGTATTTGATGCTGATATGACTTTTCTGCAATGTGAAATAATAGATGAACTTGGTAAAATAGCAGGCGTAGGTCATCGCATGAAAGAAATCACACAACGCGCTATGAACGGCGACCTTGATTTCAATGTTGCCCTTTGTGAGCGAGTAAAATTACTTGCAGGGCTTTCTGTTTTAAAACTAGAAGAACTATATGAACGAATTCCTATTACTCCTGGCGCCGAAGATCTTGTCCGCATTTTACAGTATTTAGGTTATCGTATTGGAATCGTAAGTGGCGGGTTCCAGTTTTTCATAGACCGTATTAAAAATAATTATAAACTGGACTATGGAATTTCCAACCAACTGGAAATAATAGATGGAAAACTTTCTGGTCGGGTTGTTGGGGATATTATAGATGCTCGAGCTAAGGAACGTGCTCTTGTATCAATTGCAAAAAAGGAAGGGTTTTCGTTAAAGCAAGTTGTTGCCGTTGGCGACGGGGCAATGATATTCATATGTTAGCAAGAGCAGGGCTTGGTATCGCATTTAACGCTAAATCAATTGTGCAGAAACATGCTAATGCTGGAATCAACCAGTCAAACTTAGAACTTATTCTATACTTTCTGGGCATTAGTGGTAAAGAAGTTCAGGAACTTCGTAAATTATCAAAATCTAGTCCTAAGACTGATTGGTAGATTACTCTCAAATTTCTTTTAAGGTTTTCCCCAAACCTTAGCAGGCTGAATAGTTGGATTGTTTTTTTTTCCATCTAAGGATATCTCGTCTATGCTATTAAAATAAACAGATTAAACCTTTACAATATATATTATAAAAATGAGAAAAAAATATGCTGTGGAGTGCATTTCGAAAATTGCTTCAGATTGTATTCAAAAGGGAGAATGTTTTAATAGTGAAGAAGATGCCCAAGATTGGGTGGAAGGTGAGTGCTGGATTTTTTCAGGTGAAGGGTGGATTTGTCATAAATGCCACGATGCGTTTATGGGTAGCCTTACATCACATCGTAAAAAACAGGGAAATGGAATTGATGGGGTTAATAGTGAAATAGAGGCCAGTGATGGTTTAGATAATGATTTAGAGACGGGAATAGATATTGTAAGGTGAAAGTTTATTAAACTTTAGTCGTAGAGGTTTATGAATGTTAGGCTGGCATTGAAGAAATTTCACCTAGCATATTCAAAATATATCTTTAATCTTTTTCCACAAGCTTTTTTGATTTAGTATCTCATCCAATTTCTCCTGCGCTAACGTATTACCTTGCTTTACAGCAAGCTGGAACCACTTCGTTGCTTCTTTGTTGTCCTGTGAAATTCCTTCCCCATTGGAATACATTAACCCCAGCTTATATTGGGCATCAGCATCCCCCTGTTCTGCGGCAAGGCGATACAACTTACTAGCCGCCTCGTAATTTTTTAAAACTCCATCCCCTTCATGATACATTGACGCTAAGGTGGTTTGCGCTTGAATTAAACCTTGGTCCGCCGCAAGACGGTACCACTTGCTTGCTTGTATAGGGTCTTTATCTACACCTTTCCCTTGGGCGTACATCAAACCTAGATTATATTGTGCTTTAGTAAGTTCTTGGTCAGCTGCCAGACGATACCATCTGACTGCTTCCTTAAAATCCTGCGAAACTCCTTGTCCATTCTCATACATCATCCCTAAATTAATTTGTGCCTCCGCAATACCTTTATCTGCAAGCTCAAAAAATAATTGATATGCGATGTCAAATTCATTTTTATTGAAGGCATTTAAAGCAGTATGAAAACTTTCCGATGCGCTTAAGTCATTACGAGTGTCATCAGAGGTGATATTGGCAGGATTGTTCTCGGACTCCATGAAGCTTGATTGTGGGTTTTCCCGCGGTTTGTTTTTAAGAAGAAAGTTTAATTTTTCTTGGGCTTTGGTGAGGCCCTGGTCTGCTGCAAGTCTATACCATCGGACTGCTTCCTTAAAATCTTGCAAAACTCCTTGTCCGTTCTCAAACATCATTCCTAAATTAATTTGTGCCTCCGCAACACCTTTATCTGCAAGCTCAAAAAATAATTGATATGCTATGTCAAATTCATTTTTATTGAATGCATTTAAAGCAGTATGAAAATGATCTGAATCATTGATATAATCGCCGTCTCCAGTAGATGTTTCCTCACTGTAACGCGCCCCATCAAAAGCATCTCCCTGAGAAAAAGTGCTACTGGTATCCGTTCCTGCAGGATTAACGTTAGAGCTAATTGTGTTTTCTTGTAAATCCCCCTTTTTTTTATTTAAAACTAGATCTAGTTTTTCTTGCGCTTTAGCAATCCCTTGGTCTGCGGCAAGTTGATACCACTTCGCTGCTTTTTGATCATCTATTGGTACACCTTTCCCTTTTTCATACACCCACCCTAAATTGGTTTGGGCTTTGCCATCTCCTTGTTCTGCAGCAAGGGTCCACCACTGAATCGCTTTACTATCATCCTTTACAACACCCTTTCCTTTAGCGTACATCAGTCCTAGATTGTACTGAGCTTTAGAAACACCTTGTTCCGCGAGCTGTAAAAACAACTGATGTGCACTCTCAAAATCTTCCTTATTAAATGCATTTAGTCCGTCTTGAAAATTTTTAGCATTTAAATAAAATGAATTGTCAGTCAACCCTTTAGGAGAATCTTGCGTTTTATTTTCTATCTTTTCCTTTGAGAATAAATTTAATTTGTCTTGTGCTTTAGCAATCCCTTGGTCTGAGGCAAGTTGATACCATTTCGTTGCTTTTTCAACATCTATTGGTACACCTTTCCCTTTCTCATACACCCACCCTAAATTGGTTTGGGCTTTTCCATTACCTTGTTCTGCAGCAAGCGTCCACCATTTAATCGCTTTACTATAATCCTTTACCACACCCTTTCCTTTCGCGTACATCAGTCCCAGGTTGTACTGGTCTTTAGCAATACCTTGTTCTGCTAACTGTAAAAGCAACTGATGCGCGGTCTTATAATCATCCTTGTTCAATGCATTTAGTCCATCTTGAAAATTCTCAGCATTTAGGTTAAAAGAATTATCAACCAACCCTTTAGGAGTATCTTTCGATTTATTTATAACCTTTTCCTTTGAGAGTGAATTTAATTTTTCTACTGCTTTTGCATGATCTTGGTCNGCCGCAAGACTAAACCATTTCTTTGCTTTTCTGTGATTTTGCTTGACCCCATTTCCCTTTTCATACATTACCCCTAAGTTGTATTGAGCTTGAGCAAATCCTTTGTCAGCCAATGGAATCATTAACTGGTACGAAGTTTTATAATCTTTTCTATTGTAAGCATCCACAGCATCTTGGTATTCATCAATCACGGCAATTGAAGGGCTACCAAAAAATAACAAAAAAGTGATCGTAAGAGTAAATGTTAGATTTTTTTTATTCATTTTTTACAATTTACACGCTTAGCCAAGCAGATGAAATCCAGATGTTCTTTGTCATACTGAGAATAGTTTAGAGAATCTAATAGTAGTTTAAATTTTAGTCTCACGCACTTTGGTTTAATGAAGAATCTTTATCTTTTGTGGTATTAGCTTAGTTCTTTAGCGACATATGTCCATGAAATATAAAGTAATGATCAATGGAATTGTCATCCGTGCAAAATAAAGCCTACGTTAGCTCCAGGGGTTATTTTTTATAGATCTATGCCTTATCGTAATATTTTGATTAGAAATAACTAAATCCATTCTATTATAAAATCAATTTAACATTATTAATTTTTTTATTGGACCTTTAGATATATACCTTTATTTGTCAAATAGTTATTTGGTATGATGTTTATTCTTACTGCCTACTCAATTTTGAAAGCACACCCTTCTATTGAATTTTCCATATAAAGCGATATTGTTTGATTGGGCCTACACACTGGTTGATTTGGTTCGTGAGGATGACCGGGTGGCTTTTTTAGAGTTGATGAATTTTTTAAAAAAAAAAGATGTTAAATTGCCAGAATTTGAATTAATTTTTAGTGAGTACCAAGACCTTTTTTATGGGTTGATTAAAGAATCACGTCAAACTCACCGGGAGGCAAATTTTGAAATAGTTTTGCGGTATCTTTTTTTTAAACATGGTATTGAGATTGAGAAAAGATCCTCTTGGAAAGATATATTAACGGTTTATTATAAAGTTATTCATGGCGTCAGGCGGGTTTACCCTGATGTGATGGGCACCTTGAAATACTTCAAAGAATCAGGAATACGCATGGGTATCATATCCAATACCACTAACCCTCAATTTATTAAAGAGGAGGAGTTGTGTCGGACAGGATTAAGTACATATTTTGAGTTTGCAATTTTTTCTTCAAGTACACCTTATCGTAAACCTCATCCATCTATCTTCAATGCAGCGATTTCAAGGTTGAATTTAGAGGCAGAAAATATTCTTTTTGTTGGCGATGACTTGAAAACTGATGTGATGGGGGCTCAGTCGGTAGGAATGCAGACAGCTTGGTTGAATCGCGATCTCTCTGAATTAGTCGAAAATATTACTCCACACTACCAAATCACTAGTTTGTCAGAGTTACTTGTGATAGAAACCCTTGAAATTGCAAATTAAATATGCACCGGTTTTTTACTGCACCTGAAAATATTACAGATGATAAAGTGATTTTACGAGGTACTGACGTACCGCATATACGTACAGTGCTTCGCCTTAAGGGAGGAGATCGCGTTCAGGTTTTAGATGGTCTAGGGAATTGTTATACAGTTAACCTTACGATTGTTGGGCGGGATCGAATTGAAAGTACCATTTTTTTAAAAGAAGATGCGAGTAATTGTGAGTCCCCCTTAAGGATCTGCCTAGGGCAGGGAATGGTGAAGGGAACCGGTTTTGATGGTATTGTGCGTAAGTCAGTTGAATTGGGAGTTGATAAAGTTGTGCCAGTTAGTGCAAGTCGATGTATAACAAAATTATCTCCAGAGGATGCCGCGAAAAAAATAGATCGGTGGAGTAGAATTGCTAGAGAAGCATCCAAACAATGTGGAAGGAGTAGAGTTCCTGATATTGGACCTAAATCAACCACAGTTAAAGATTTTTGCCTTGTTAATCGTGAATCCGATCTAAAGCTTATTTTTTGGGAAGAAGAACTATCACTACGGATTAAGGATTTGTTACATAGCGATCAACTTAATTCTGTAGCGATTCTTATTGGACCTGAAGGAGGTTTTTCCTCTACGGAAGTTGAGATCTCAAGAAAATATGGGTTTCAGTCAGTTTCACTAGGGCCACGTTTGTTAAGAACAGTTACGGCTCCTCTTGCTGCGATTTCTATTCTTCAAAATCGTTGGGGCGACTTGTGATTTTTTTGTTTGATTTTATGAAAAATTATAATTTCAATTAGGCGCTTTGGATGATAATTTTTTCTCACTTATATGAGTGATGTGATTTTATGAACTATCAATGTAACCTAGATGTTTTTGAAGGCCCTTTAGATCTGCTGCTCCATCTTATTAAAGAGCAGAAAATGGATGTCTATGACATTCCCATTGCAGAAGTCACCAGACAATATTTGACCTACCTTGACCTTTTAAGTGAAATAAACTTGGAAATGGTAGGTGAGTACTTGGTCATGGCTGCTGAGCTTGCAAAAATAAAATCCAGAACACTTCTTCCAACTCCGGAAACCGAAGAGGATGCATTAGTCGCCGCAGGAGAGGATCCGCGTGCAGAGCTGGTGCGTCGCCTGCTTGAATATCAGCGTTATAAGGAAGCGGCATTTGAGTTGAGGCAAAAGGAATATAACCAGCAACAACTATTTACCCGCACTGGTGAAGTCGTGTTGGACAACTCTGAACAAGAATTGTTGATTGAGGCTAACGTATTCGATCTGTTAACCGCATTTCAAAAGGTTCTCAAAGAAAAATCTTTCAAAAAAAATTATGAGATTAAAGTTACTACTCTTTCGGTTTCTGATCGTATTGGTGGTATTTTAGAAATATTAAATGCGTCTGAGAGCGTTACCTTCGATTCATTTTTTACGACTCTTAATACAAAGCAAGAAGTGATAGTTACTTTTTTAGCCATTTTAGAGCTTATGCGTATGCAGTTGATTCGCACCCAGCAAACCAGGCAATTTGATGTGATTCGTATATATGCGGCCGTGGATCGTGAGACTCAGGAAGAAATATTGAAGGAGTTTTACGATGCAGGAGAAAAGGAAATTCCTTTAGTGAAGTAAAAGATTAGTTGGTTGCAGGTTTATTTTTTGTAGACTTTATAAAATATATTTTTTTATACCACAGGAGAAGATGTCGATGCCTAGAGTCAAATCAATAAAACAATTATTTGAGGTTGCTTTGTTTATATTTAGCTTAACTTTATTTTTAACAGTCGCGGAAGCAGCCAAATCTATTGACACCGGTACTTCTCAAGAATGGGCTAATATTGATGGTTTTCGTTCTGCAAAGTTTGGGTTTAATGAAAGCGCTGTGCTCAAGGCAGTTAAAAAAGATTTTAAAATTAAAGGTAAGGGTGTTTCTCGTGTTGTGAATTCTAACGAAAAAACAATTACTCTTTCCATAAATGTTAAAGACTTGTTAGCTGGGAGTGGATCCTCTAAGGTTTTTTATATCCTTGGATATAAGTCGAAAAAATTAATTCATGTAAATGTTGTTTGGGGAAGGCCTGTTGAGAAGAAACCTAAAGCTGAGAAAGTTGTTTCGACTGCAAATCAATTACGAAATTATTTTGCTCAGAAAAGATATCGTAAAAATGGATTTGCTTTAAATGCTCAGCTTGGAGAAGGGACTATCTTGGTTTTTCAAGGTAAAGATCAAAAGGGCAGGGCGGCACGTTTATTATTAAATAATCCCAAAAACAAGGACGGGAAAGTTGGGGATAATATAGCGCTTACTCTTTCATACATAGAAAAGCCAGAGAATCCTGATGTATTTAGAATCAAAGATGGAGATTTTTAATCTATTAACCTTCTTCCTCGGTAGAGGAGCTTTGCCCGTTTGATGTGTTGGCTGGAGTTTTAGATTCTCCAGACCAAACATTATCCATTTTCTCAATTGAGGAAGCCAGGTCTGGACTTCCTCCTTCTACTTTAATTAGTTCGAAACTTTCAGAAAACACATCTACGACAATAGGCCCTGGCCCAGCAGATCCGGTATTAATTGATTGTGATATATTCTTAGATGCTGTTCCTGACGGTGTGAGAATTGTTTTTGAAACACTTTTATCCAATCCGCTTGCAATGCTAACTGTTTGACCAACTGAGGNATCACCAANTGTTTCGGTGGANCCACTGAGTGTAGTGTCAGCAGTGCTGGTTACAGTTANAGCTGTTACTCCACTTGTGTTGGTGGAAGACGCAGAAACTTCAAGTGCATTACTAGCACTGCCAAATAGTTCTGCATCTGCGATATAAACTGTTCCACTGGCAGCGGTAAGATCATTACTGCCATCGGTGTCTCCATCAAGAATATTAGAACTAACGGAGCTTAGCTTTATTGCTGATGTTGATGAGCTTGTTGTGGTCATTTGGCCAATGGTTATATCCTCATCAGCTGAAGCCGTAATGGTTCCGGAACTACTATTAAAGACTGTTCCATCTACCATTGTCAGAGCTCCTCCGGATGCTGCATCAGATGTAGAGTCATCATCTGCTGAGACTGTTATATTTCCATTAGCAGTTGTTAANTCACCCGCGGCAGTAAAAATTACATCGTCATCAGCCGATAATGTAATTGCCCCTGCATTNGTTGTTAGAGCNGCTTGAANNGTCAACGAATTAGCATTGTCGACTGTAATACTTAGTTCTGCTCCGCTTCCACCTAAGGTAATCGCANTGGAAATTGTTTGGTCAGCATCGGTTAATAAAGTTAGATCNCCACCAATAGCACCTGATGCAATTGTTCCCAAGGAAATAGCGGTTGTCCCATTATCCAAAGTAACGTCACCCCCGGTACTTGTTGTGTCAAACGTTACTTGTCCGGTAATTGCATTTTGAGAGTTGAGGGTGATAAGTTTGTCAGATGTGTCGGTTGTAAAAGAAGCTGTGCCGCTTACAGTAATGACCCCACTATCAGTTATTGAATCACCTGCTGTCACAGTTAAGTTACCGCCTATTGTTGATGCTGCAATGCTCAAGGCTGTTGTTCCATTATCTATTGTTGCGTTACCGGATGACCCTGTGGTGCTTAAGGTCACTGCACCTGTAAGTGCATTGGTTGAGGTGTTTAATGTTATCGTTCCGTTACTTGCACTAGTTGTAAAAGATGAAGTTCCTGTTACCGCAAGAGCGACTGTATCTGTGATATTGCCAGTGGTTGCAGTGACACTGAGGTTTCCACCGACNGTACCGTCAGTAGAGGAGTTAATATAAAGATCTCCGTTGGAACTGGCAGATGTAGCGAAGTCAATCGCAGCGCTATCTACAAATGTAATATTCCCAAAATCTTCACCTCCTGCATCCGCAATCATGGTAACGGCAGCAGAGAAGGCATTGTTTGAACTATCAAGTACGATATTGGATCCGTCTACTCCAGTTTTAAAAATTGCTGCCCCCGTGATGGTTAGGGTGCCACTATCTGTAATGTTGCCAGTAGTAGCGGTTGCAGTGAGAGCTCCACCAACCGTGGACGTTGAAAAATTTAATGCAGCATCATTGACTATGGTAGCAGCACCGGTACTATTGGTAGTAAGC
>JGI26239J51126_1001242_pt1 | contig 11573 bp, 9 predicted proteins | sample SaaInlV_130m_DNA_3_FD_51126 | JGI IMG/M metagenome (IMG submission 51126)
ATGATATCAATCATGATCTTACCATTAATTATTCAAAAGACAAGTTTTATATTGATTCTTTTCTTGGAAATGGGTTAAACTTTTCAGGTTATTATAAAAATGAGGATGATTTAGACTTTGAAATTAAAATATCAGATTTAATCATATCAAACTTTTTTCAAATTAACAGAAATCCTATTAAAGGAAAAATATCATCAAATATCAGATTAAATAGAAATTCAGAAAATAGAACTTTAGATTTCAACTCAAGTATATCTGATATTAACCTAAAAAATTTTGATATCGGCGAACTGAATCTTAGACTTTTTGGTAATACAGATTATAACTCTTATTCCGTTAACCTTGACTTATTTGACAAAACTAATAATTACATTAAAGGAGAGGGGACTGTTATAGCTATTAACGAAAAGCCGAATATAGATATTGATTTACTAATTAATAATTTCGATATATCCTTCATTGAAAAAATAGGCTTAAGTACTATGTCGGAAATATCTAGTAAAGTATCTGGTGAGGTAAATTTATGGGGTGCATTTGATGATATACAACACAATGGAAAACTTTATTTAAATCAATCAAGCTTTACAATCCCATATCTAAATATTGAATATTTACTATTGGATAACTCCGAAATAACTTTATACAATCAAAATTTTGAATTAAATAATATATCTATTACAACTCTGGATTCAGAATCAATAACTTCTTTAAATGGAAGAATCTTTCATGAAGATTATAAAAATTGGAATTTAGATCTTGCTTTTCAGTCAGATAAATTATATATAATTAATAAAGAATTTGATGAAAATGATAGTTTTTATGGAAAAGCATTTATTGGTGGTGATATATTAATAAGCGGTCCCACAGATAAGGTGGGTATAAATATTGATGGTGTTACAAAAAATGGAACTTCTATAACTATTCCTAATTCTCAAAACTATTCAATTGAGGACTTTTCTTTTATTAAATTTAGTGATCTTAACTCTTATTCAGATGATTTAATACTTACTGAAAATAAAATTCTGAATCTGCAAAAACTGTAGATTTAAACATGAATCTTGAAATTAATAATAATGCAGAAGTTGAAATAACTATAGATCAGGAAACGGGTAGTTATATTAGTGGTAAGGGTGATGGCAATTTGTTTATGGAAATAGATTCAGATGGTAAATTTAATATGTATGGTGATTTTACTGCAAAAGAAGGAATTTATAATTTTAGAAACCTTGCTTTGATTGACAAGAAATTTCAGTTAAAAGAAGGGGGAACGATCATCTGGGATGGTGAGCCTTTGGGCGCGCAAATGAACATACAAGCTACGTATAATGTTCCAGGAGGAGCTAATCCAGCTTTACTTCTCGATAATCCAAATTTTAATAAAAAAATACCTACTGACGTTGAGATAAAATTGACTGGAGATTTGACTAAACCTAATAGCCCTGATTTCGAAATATTTTTCCCCAATACAAGTAGTACAGTAACTTCAGAGATAAACTATAAATTAAACGATCCTGAAGTGAGACAACTTCAGGCTATATCTCTCTTGACTCAAGGTATTTTCATAAATGAAGTCAGTGTATCTATTGAAGGAGTTACAAATAACATCTATGAAAAAGTATCTGAGGTGTTTAGTGATATTCTTGGAGGTTCACAGGGTCCTTTAGAGGTTGGTTTAAATTACTTACAGGGAGATCGAAGTGATATATTAGACATCAAGACTGAAGATAGATTTGGTGTCACGCTCTCTACTAAGATTAGTGATAAAATTTTATTTAATGGAAAAATTGGAGTTCCAATTGGTGGAATTGAGGAGACACTTATAATAGGAGATGTTCAAATAGATTTTATTTTAAATCAAGACGGTAATCTAAGGGCGAAAGTTTTTAATAAAGAAAATGAATTTAGATATATTGGGGATGAATTAGGTTANACTCAAGGAGTTGGCTTGTCTTATCAAGTAGACTTTCAAACATTCAGAGATTTATTATCAAAAATTATAGTGAATAATAATTAACAATTTCAAGTTATTGCTTAATATCCTTAAATTTTATAATTAAATTTGTGCAATCTTAAGAAATTGACTAANAAAATAAGAAAAATAGGTGTTTTAACTTCTGGTGGCGATGCTCCTGGAATGAATGCTGCTGTTAGAGCAGTAGTTAGGTCAGCTGTNTATAATAATATNGAGTGTTATGGTATATACAAAGGCTATGAAGGTTTAATAACTGATGATTTAGTTAAGCTTAATGCAAGAGGAGTTAATAATATCATTAACAAAGGTGGAACTATATTAAAATCTGCAAGATGTCTTGAATTTAGAACTAAGGATGGTAGAATTAAAGCTAAGAACACACTAGATAAACATGGAATTGATTCATTAGTAGTTATAGGAGGAAATGGTTCTTTAACTGGTGCACTTTTATTAGAAGAAGAACACGGTNTTAAGGTAATTGGTATTCCNGGAACTATTGATAATGATTTAGTTGGTACTAGATGTAGTTTAGGGTATGATACTGCTTTNAATACAGCTGTANATGCTATTGATAAAATTAGAGATACNGCTAGTTCTCATAACAGGCTTTTTTTTATAGAAGTAATGGGCAAGGGCTCAGGTCACATTGCGCTTAATGCNGGTATTGGAGCAGGTGCAGAAGAAGTGCTTATACCTGAACAAAACATGGGATTAGATAGATTATTAGATTCTTTAAGAAAAAGTGAAAAATCTGGAAAATCTTCGAGTATAATTGTGGTTTCAGAAGGAGAAAAAATAGGTGATAATGTTTTTCGTTTTTCATCCTATATAGAAAAAAATCTACCACATTATGAAATTAGAGTTTCTATTTTAGGTCATATACAAAGAGGAGGTACTCCTTCTTGTTTTGATCGAGTATTAGCATCAAGAATGGGTGTTCANGCTGTTGATTGTTTAATCGATGANAAAAGTAAAATTATGGTGGGTGTGATTGATGATAAAATGGTNACTATTCCTATTAGTGATGCCATTAAAGGAGGTCAAGAAATTGACAAAGATTTAATTAGAGTNTGTGATATAATTTCAATTTAATTTTAATAATATAATTAACATGGCAATAAATATTGGTATAAATGGTTTTGGTAGAATAGGAAGGTTAGTTTTTAGATCTGCAATTAATAATNNTGATTTTAATGTTGTATCTATTAATGATCTTCTTGAAATTAATCATCTTGCNTATCTTTTAAAATATGACTCTGTTCATGGTTCATTTGATGGTTCTGTGGAAATAAGTGATAATAAATTAATAGTAAATGGAAAGACTGTTAAAATTACTGCTGAAAGAGANCCTAATAATATAGANTGGTCNGGTATGNGTGTTGATATAGTTGCGGAATGTACAGGAATTTTTACTTCCATTGAAACAGCTTCATCTCANATAAATTCTGGTGCCAAAAAAGTTGTAATTTCTGCTCCTAGTCCAGATGCTCCAATGTTTGTTATGGGAGTTAATCATAAAGATGCTAAATCCTCAGATAAAATAGTGTCAAATGCATCATGTACAACAAACTGTTTAGCTCCAATCGCGAAAGTATTGAATGATAATTTTGAAATTCAAGAAGGACTAATGACGACAGTTCATGCTGCAACAGCAACTCAATTTACAGTTGATGGTCCTTCTAAAAAGGATTTTAGAGGAGGAAGAAGTTCTCTTCTAAATATTATTCCTAGTTCTACGGGAGCAGCTAAGGCTGTTACTAAAGTAATTCCTTCTTTAGAGGGTAAGTTAACTGGTATGGCTTTCAGGATTCCTACAGCTAATGTTTCGGTAGTAGATCTAACAGTTAGATTAAAAAAAGAAACTTCATACAATGAAATAAAGAAAGTAATGAAAATTGCTTCTGAAAATGATTTGAGAGGTGTGCTTGGTTATTGTGAAGACTTGGTTGTTTCTCAAGATTTTATCGGTGATAAAAGGACATCAATTTTTGATGCTAACGCAGGTATGGAATTAAATTCAAAGTTTTTCAAAATAATTTCTTGGTATGATAATGAATGTGGTTATTCAAACAAACTTCTTGATTTAGGNAAACATATATATTCAATTTNATAAAAAAATGATTTTAGTTGTTGATAGTGGTTCTACTAAGACTGATTGGATAGCTTTAGATAATGAAGGTGAGGAGATTTTTTCTACTCAAACTTTAGGTCTTAATCCTCAAATGCTATCTAATGAAATATTGAATGAAAGAATAAAAAATAATTTTGATATATATAAAAATAGAAAATTAGTAACTAAACTTTTTTTTTATGGAGCAGGATGTGGTGTAAAAGACACTCAAAATCGTATACTTAAAGTTTTTAAATCAATTTTTGTAAATAGTGAATTTGATATTAAAGAAGACACATATGCAGCTGTATATTCAGCTGTTGATAAAGGTATACCATCTATTGTAAATATTATTGGAACAGGTTCTAACTGTTCTTATTATGATGGTAAAAATGTGATTCAAAAAGTTCAATCTCTAGGATATGTATTAATGGATTATGCAAGTGGTAATTATTATGGTAAATATTTAATTAGAGCATATTATTTTAATAAAATGCCAGAATATTTAAGAGATGAGTTTTCTAATAATTATGATTTATCTCCAAATTCAATCAAAAATAAATTATACAGGGAAGAGAATCCTAATACTTATTTAGCTGGTTTTGCAAGATTTTTAATAGAAAACAAGTCCAACGAATATTTTAAAGAAATTATTTTTAAAGGTTTAGAGAGGTTTATAGATTATCAAATTCTTCAGTACGATGATTTTAGTAAGGTTGATATACATTATGTTGGATCAATTGCTTATTATTTAAAAGATGAAATAACTAAAATTGGTAAGAAATATAATCTTAAAACTGGAAAATTTATTCAAAGACCAATTACTGGTTTAGTTGATTATCATAAAAGAAATATTTAAAACTAGTTAAATAACTGCTATCATTGATATCTCAACATTAACATTCAGTGGAAGTGTTTTTACTGCTATTGTTTCTCGTGCAGGTTCATTTCCAGAAGTTAGATAACTCCCGTATACTTCATTTACCGATTTAAATAATGACATGTCAGACAGAAAAATGGATGATTTTACAACATCGCTAAAGTCCATCTTTGCTTCATTTAATATATTTTTAAGATTAATCATAACTTGATGAGTCTCATCTGTAATTGTTTTATTATTTAGTTCCATTGATTTAGGATCTAAAGCTATCTGTCCTGAAATAAAAAGAGTATTTCCTTTAAGTATTGCTTGATTATATGGTCCTATTGGAGCGGGTGATTTATTAGTATTTATAATTTTTTTTCCCATAATTTTTATAATTATCTGTCTGGTTCTGACCTTTTTTCGTACTTAAGATCACTAAGTAATCCTGATTTTATGCCAATAAAAAAATTCCATGAGGCCCTAGGACTAAAAGGTACCCATGAAAAATCTAATTTCCAACTATCTAAATCCCTATCAAATCTTAACTGAGTATAAGTAAATCCCTTTTGTTTGAAGTCGTATCCTGATGATATTCCAACAGTCCATTTAGGGGTTAGAGACAAATTTGAGGATATCATTAGAGAATTTGCTGAAAAATCTTTTTGACCTACTGAATTATTATATGTTAATGAATATGCTAAGTTTAATGACCAAGGCATTTTATATATGTAATTAGTTAAGTCTATCTCTTCCTCATCTTCATCNTCTTCTTGATTTTGTCTAGAGTCAGAGAAATCCTGAGATACTCCAAATAAATCATCAGCTCTTCCTCCTCCAGAGGTGGACTCCTCTATTTGATCTTCAGATTGACCTCTTTTAAATGTGTTATTATTTATTTGATATTGAGTTGAAATATTTGCACTAGTCATTCTTAAAAGCCCACTTCCATTTTTTGAATTAAATACATTTATTCTTTTATTATTTTCATCGAGTGCATATGGGTCAAATGTTGCACCTGTATTAACTACAAAACCTTTGGCAATATCAATGCTAGCATTAACCCTAATAGGTGAAAGGTTAAATTCTTCTGCAGCAAGATTATAGCTAGTTGAAATATTTAAGTTCTTAAAAATATTAATTTTCCTTAATTCTGTTTCAGTCGAGTCTTTTGACTTTACTTTGGCCTCTAATGTGTTTTGAATAGTTAGCCCAATACTACTTGAATAGTTTTTGCCAGGAGCTCCATATAGACCTCCTTGAAATCTTGTATACTCTGCTGTATTCCCATTAGCATCTATTATGTAAGTATCATAGTACTTTTCAAAACTTGGATTATTAGAATAAGTTATACTAGGGGTCATAGTATGTCGTATAGATTGAACTTTATCCTTAGGTTTAAAATTTAAAATTCCATAAATTTTAGTTGTTACACTCGCATTAAAATTATAAATTCCAAATCTGTCAAATCCTGATAGAGTATCTTTAACTGCTCCATCTTGTTCATTATAATTACTATAGTTGATTGTTTTTCCTGTCCACGTTTCTTGATATCTTCCACCAACGCTCACACTAAAGTGTTTGAACATTTTAAAGTTAGTAGTGAAAGGAATATTATGTTGAACTCCTGACTTTGCATTATCAAACATTCCCTCTTTTAACAGTAAATCATCTGCAAAAATTGTTCTGTTATCAGCTTTTGATGAGTATTGGATATTAATATTTTGTAAAAATCCTTTTTTTGATTTACCCTTCTTTTCAAACGGATAAAATCTATTTGAATTTAAAGTTAAAGTAGGTAAAGTTAAATTCACTTCCTGAGATTGAGTGTTTTGAGACATATTAGCTGTAAGTGAAAGCCTAATTCCCGCTGAACCTGGAAAACTTTTTGAATAATTTATAGATGAACTAAGATTGTTATTTAAAAAATTTGCAGTATTTAACTGATTAACGGACTGACGGAAATAGTCGCTGCTTCCAAAATTAACAGATGCACTAAAACTAGAATTTGGAGAGGATTTAGGATCCTTAGAGTGTGTCCACCTAATATTATAAACTGTAGATTTTCCATAATTTGGCAACCCCCTCTCACTATTAATTAAATTTTCATACCTAACTGTAAAATTACCACTGTTACTGTATCTCTTTCTATATTGACTACTAATATTAATACCGTAACTTCCATTTGTGTAATAATCTCCTAGTACCGTAAGGTCAAAAAATTCTGAAATTGGAAGATAATATCCTCCATTCTGAAGTGAATAACCTCTTTCATTACTTTCGTTAATATTTGGAATAATAAAGCCTGAATCTTTTGTTTGCTGAGAGGGAAAATATGCAAAAGGAAGACCTATGGGTGTTGGAACATTTTTTATAAACAGATTTGTAAAACCTGTAATGATGTTACCTCCCGGAACTAATTTCCCTTTTCTAATTTTAAAGAAATAATCAGCCTCTTCTGATTCTCCTCCCAAAAGGTTTCCTCCAGTAGTAACTTTTCCATCTTTTAAATAGTAAACAGAATCATTTTGTTTTTTTGTAAGACTTGATAAGATATTCATGCCATTTTCCTCTGATTTCGAGTTCCATATTAGAGCTTTTTGATTATCAAAATTATATTTAATTGAATCTGGATTAACAATATTACTTCCTTGTTTAAATGTTGGATATTGACTAAGAACACCTTTCGAGTCAGCAATTCTACCTGCTGTTACAATATTCTCCTTATAATCTAAAATTATAAGTCCTGATGTAAGTAAAATGTCTCCATATTCAATTTTAGCATTATTATATAGAAATATTTTATTATTTTTTTGATCAATTCTAATTGAATCACTTGCATCATATTTAATATTATCTAAAAGTACTGGTTTTTTATTCTCTTTATCTATAGATAATGAGTCTTGAAATTTATCATTTTCTTGAGAATATGTGAGATTTAATCCTAAAAAAATAAAAATTATAAAAAAGGTTAAATATTTTTTTTTCAAGATTTGAAATTGAGTTATTAACAAGGTACTTAACTTATTCAAAATTAATCATAATTTTAATTATAACTATTTATAACAATGAATTCACTTAGGATAATTACCCTTGTTTTACTTCAGTTTTGTTTTTTTTATTCATTTAGTCAAACTAGTTTAAACTTAAACTCGGTTTTTACAGTTGTAATTGATGCTGGTCATGGAGGTAAAGATCCGGGGAATACAGGTAACGGGTTTATTGAGAAAAATATTGCTCTAAAAATATCACTTAGTTTAGGAAATATACTTGAGCAAAAGGGAATAAATGTAATTTATACAAGGAAAAAAGATGTTTTTGTAGATTTATTTGAAAGAGCAAATATTGCGAATCGATCTGATGCTCAGCTTTTTATATCTATTCATTGTGACTCTCATACATCTCAAGCCTTTGGTGCTGGAACATTTGTCCTCGGACTTCATGCTAATCAGCGTAACTTTGAAATTGCAAAAAAAGAAAATTCAGTAATATTTTTTGAAGACAATTATGAGAGTACTTATGAAGGTTTTGATCCAAATAACCCAGAATCAGTAATAGGACTAACTCTTATGCAAGAGGAATATCTAGATCAAAGTATTATAGCTGCTTCATATATTCAAAATAGTTTCGTTAAAAGACTAAAAAGAAAAAATAGAAATGTAAAACAAGCAGGTTTTATTGTGTTAAAATACACTTATATGCCAAGCGTACTTGTTGAAACAGGATTTCTAACAAATAGAACAGAAGGATCATATTTGAATTCAAATAAGGGTCAATCTGAAATGTCTGAAGCTATTTCACTTGCAGTAATTAAATACAAGAATGATTTTTTTAAAAACTTATCAACATCATCACTTATTAATGAAGGTTCAAATAATAATTTATTATACAGAGTTCAAATTGCAGCTAGTAATAAGTTACTAGATCTTAAACCATATAATTTTAAAGGTCTTAAATCGGTTGATGTTGTGAAAGAGGGAGCCATATATAAGTATTTATATGGTAGACATAAATCTATTGATGATGCCAAGGAATCGCTAATTAAAGCTAAAAAATATGGTTTTAACACCTCTTTTATTGTCACTTATCAAAATAATCGGGTTCTTAGTATTAAATGATCCTTAATTTATCGTTTTTGACTAATCAAATTATTCTTATTTTTACATTATAAACCAAAACTACCTTGAATCTATCAAAAGAAATTAAAGCTTCAATTTTTGTCTTAACGACAATTCTTTTATTCATTTTCGGATTTAATTATCTAAAGGGAACTTCACTTCTAGATAGGCAGAAAACTGTTTATGCAGTTTATGATGAAGTAGATGGTTTATTGGTTGGAGCAAACGTTATGATAAATGGTCTCTCGATTGGGAACGTTACAGCTCTTGATTTTCTTCCAAATTCAACTAAAATAGTTGTAACTCTAAAAGTAAAAGATAAAATAAATTTCTCATCTAATAGTTCTGCAACAATATATGAAACTGGAGTACTAGGAGGTTTAGCTATAGCTATTGAACCTGTTTTTGAAAAAGGATTAGTTGTTAAATCTGGTGACACTCTTAAGTCTAATATTAGACCTGGTCTTACAGAACTTATTAATAGACAAATAGAACCTCTTCAAAGAAAATTAGAAAGCACTCTAACAAGTGTTGATTCAATCTTTACGGGGGCATCTTATGTTTTAAATAAAGAAACTCAAAATGATATTAAAGAATCATTGAACATTTTAACCTCAGCTGTTAGAGCTATTAATAATTCATCATTGATTATAGAGAAAACACTCACAGAGAAAAATAATCAAATTAATAATTCAATAGATAACATAGAATCTATTAGTAGTAATCTTTCAAACGTATCCAAAGAGTTAAATGATTTTGGTTTAACTAGTGTGTTGTCTAATTTAGAAAAGTCAGTAGATGGTATAAATTCAATTGTTAGTAATCTTAACTCTGATAATTCAAGTCTAGGTAAGTTGATTAGTAAAGATGATGTCTATAAAAATCTGAATTCATCTATTGAGAATTTAAATTCATTAATTAGTGATATAAAAACAAATCCAAAAAAATATGTTCATTTCTCAATTTTTGGAAGAAAATAGATGATCATTACACTGCCTAATATAATTTTTAGTTTTCTATTGATAATTTCAATTGGATTTTTCTCTCTAAATATCAATAAATTAATCAGAGTAATTAAGCTTGGTAAACCAGTTGAAAGAAATGATAATCCTGGTAAAAGACTTCTAAATATGATTAGGATTGCTTTAGGTCAATCAAAAATAGTCACTAAGCCAATTTCTGGAATATTACATGTAATAGTTTATGTAGGATTTATAATAATTAATATAGAAATTTTAGAAATCATAATTGATGGTCTAACAGGATCACATAGGTTCTTTTCAAAAATTTTCAATATTTCTGTCTATAATTTTCTAATTGCTTCTTTTGAGATTCTTGCATTACTAGTTCTAATTTCAGTGATTGTCTTTTGGACAAGAAGAAACATTGTCAAGATTAAAAGGTTTTTAAGTAGTGAAATGAAAGGGTGGCCAAAATTTGATGCTGATAATATTCTATACTTTGAAGTGGTCTTAATGCTATTATTTTTATCTATGAATGCTACTGATCTAATTCTTCAGGAGAGAAATTATGAGAACTACTATGTAGCTGGATCCTTTCCTGTTTCAACTTTTCTAGTTCCTTTGTTTGACTCGTTTACTACGTCTACTGTTTATCAATTAGAAAGAATATTTTGGTGGTCGCATATAATAGGGATTTTCTTTTTTCTAAATTATTTATATTACTCAAAGCATCTTCATATTTTACTTGCATTCCCAAACACATATTTTGCTAATCTTGAGGAGAAAGGAAAATTTAATGTTTTAGAATCAGTTAAAAATGAAGTTCTTCTAATGTTCTATCCCGAAAAAGCAACTAAGAATAATCAGAATATTGATAAATTTGGAGCATCAGATGTTCTTGATTTAAATTGGGTTCAGCTGATGAACGCCTATTCATGTACTGAATGTGGAAGATGTACAAGCGAATGTCCTGCAAACCTTACAGGAAAAAAACTTTCTCCAAGAAAAATTATGATGGATACAAGAGATAGACTAGAGAAAGTTTCAAAAAATATATCAAAAAATAAAGGAGAGTTTATAGATGATGGAGATAGATTATTAGATAATTATATATCAAAAGAAGAGCTTTGGGCATGTACTTCCTGTAACGCATGTGTTGAAGCTTGTCCAATTAATATTGATCCCTTATCTATTATCATGGATATGAGGCAATATTTGATAATGGAAGAATCATCCGCTCATCCGGATTTAAATAATATGATGAACAACATTGAAAATAACGGTGCCCCATGGCCATACAATCAACAGGATAGGGAGTTGTGGATACAAGAAACATAAAATATGAAAAAAGAAGAAGTAGAAAACTATCTACACGAAAAGATTGAAAAAGGAGAAACTGTTAGTCCAATTCTTCCCGAGGGTATAAAAAATTATTTAATAGATATAGATGGAACTATTTGCGACGATGTTCCAAATGAAGAGCCAGAAAGAATGGTGACTGCAGAGCTTTATCCTGATGCTCTTGAGACTATTAATAATTGGTATGATA
>JGI26239J51126_1001243_pt1 | contig 11569 bp, 9 predicted proteins | sample SaaInlV_130m_DNA_3_FD_51126 | JGI IMG/M metagenome (IMG submission 51126)
ATGGGATCTTCGCTAGCCTGGGATAGGGAGCGTTTCACCATGGATGATGGATTATCAGATGCAGTCGCTGAAGTTTTTGTACGCCTCCATGAAGAGGGATTAATCTATCGTGGCAAACGCCTTGTTAACTGGGATCCTGTGCTCCACACAGCTCTATCTGATTTAGAAGTTATCTCTACAGAAGAGAGTGGCTCCCTCTGGCATATGCGCTATCCACTTGCTGATGGTAGCGGTCATCTAGTAGTAGCCACTACAAGACCAGAAACTATGTTAGGAGATAGTGCTGTAGCCGTACATCCAGATGATGAGCGCTACACCGATCTTATTGGTAAAGAGATCTTACTCCCCCTAACTGAACGCACTATACCGATTATAGCCGATGATTATGTAGATCCTGAATTTGGAACTGGTTGTGTAAAGATAACTCCAGCCCATGATTTTAACGACTACGAGATGGGAAAACGCCACAACCTAAAAATAATTAATGTCCTAACTATTAATGCAGAGATCAACGATGAGATGCCTAAGCCATACCGTGGCATGGAGCGCTTCGTAGCACGCAAGCAGATCATCAAGGATCTAGAAGAGTTAGATCTTATGGATAAGATTGAACCACATAAGTTGATGGTGCCACGAGGTGATCGTTCCCACTCTGTAGTTGAGCCATACCTAACCGACCAGTGGTATGTAAAAACTGCTCCCCTAGCTGAACCTGCTATAGATGCCGTTAAAAGCGGAAAGATTAAATTTGTTCCACAAAACTGGGAAAAGACCTATTTTGAGTGGATGAACAATATTGAAGATTGGTGTATTAGTCGCCAGATATGGTGGGGACATCGCATCCCTGCTTGGTATGACAATGACAACAACATCTTCGTTGGACGCAATGAGAAAGAGGTGCGCGAGAAACACTCTCTGAATAATGATATAGAACTGCGCCAAGACGAAGATGTTTTAGATACCTGGTTTTCATCTGCACTATGGCCATTTTCCACCCTCGGCTGGCCAGAGAAAAGCCCAGAACTTAGTACATTCTATCCAACTAGTGTACTAATTACTGGTTTTGACATTATATTCTTTTGGGTAGCCCGCATGGTTATGATGGGGCTTAAATTTATGGATGATGTACCCTTCAAAGAGATATACATTCATGGATTAGTGCGCGACTCACATGGTCAAAAGATGTCTAAATCAAAAGGTAATGTACTCGACCCTATCGACCTAATAGATGGAATTGAACTAGAAGAGCTGGTCAATAAAAGAACCACTGGACTAATGCAGCCACAGATGCGGGAGAAAATTGAGAAGGCTACCCGTCAAGATTTTCCAGATGGAATATCTTCTTATGGTACAGATGCACTTCGTTTTACTTTTGCAGCACTTGCTTCTAATGGTCGAGATATTAATTTTGATCTAGGAAGGATTGAAGGGTATAGAAACTTCTGCAATAAGATCTGGAATGCGGCTCGTTATGTCTTAATGAATACTGAAGAGCAAGATTGTGGAACTGATGAAAGTTTAGCAATTGAACTATCAATTGCTGATCGTTGGATTATAAGCCGCCTCCAAGAGACTGAAAATGAGGTTGAGCGGGCCTTTGGGGACTACCGTCTCGACCGTGCAGCTAACGCAATCTATGATTTCACTTGGAACAACTATTGTGACTGGTATCTAGAGCTATCAAAGCCTGTACTCTATAACGAACAGAGTAGTGCGGCTGCACTACGCGGAACACGCCGCACCTTAGTTCGAGTTTTAGAGACTCTACTTCGTCTTGCACATCCAATTATGCCATTCATAAGTGAAGAGATCTGGCAACGCATCGCTCCGCTTTCCGGTAAAAATGTTGATGAAAATTCCACAGAGCAGAGCATAATGTTAGAGCCATACCCTACATCTGATCAAACTAAAATTGATACAAATGCGGAGGAGGAGATGGAGTGGATACAGGAGTTTATCCTTGGAATCAGAAGCATTCGTGGAGAGATGGATATCCCTCCTGGAAAAGCTCTCTCTGCGCTTATTCAAGGCAGTTCAGAACTTGATCAACAACGCTTAGCTACTCACAGTAAAACCATAAACTCACTTGCAAAACTAGAGTCTCTTGAAATTATCGAGCCAACAGCTAATACTCCAGAATCAGCTACTGCTCTAGTTGGTAATATGAAAATATTAATCCCTATTGGAGGATTGATCGATAAAGAGGCAGAGATTAGCCGTTTAAGTCGTGAAATTGAAAAGGTTAAAACTGAAATATCTCGTCTCGAAGGAAAGCTCAATAATGCCAACTTTGTAGATCGTGCGCCAACTGCGGTGNTTGATAAAGAACGAGATAAACTCACAAATAGCATNAATCGTCAGCAACAGCTTCAAAGTCAAAAAGAGAAGATTGCAGAGCTATGAGAACTATATTACTATTAATTGGATTAAACATTATAACTGGGCTAGCTATCAGTGCAGAAACAGATGTAAGTAGTAAATATATCTCTGGTGTTCCAATTCCACTACGAGATAAACCAGATCCAAAAAATAGTAAAATAGTTCAACTTCTAAAAGTTGGCGAAACTGTTACTCTTACAGAAANGAGTGAGGGGATGTTTAGCTACATAACCACAAAGTCAAACCTTAGTGGTTGGATCCCTAAACGCTANCTAACTTCCACCTCACCATTTCCTGAAGCGATATCAGCACCAGAAGATAACTCAGGAAATAGAGCTTTAGATATAAAGGGAGCATTAGAGCTAGAGAGAGTCAAAGGAGAGAACAGTGCTATGCAGCAAGAGATGAGAGTNTTAAATGCAAAAATTAGAGATCTTATAGAGTCTAGTCGCTTGTCAGTAAAAGAGATTGAGGCAATCCGTGAAATAAGTAAAGATGCACTAAAAAATAAGGAAAGAGACACAAAGCTGCAGAACAAAATAAGAGCTCAAGACCGTGAATTAAAAACTCTGACCCAAGAGAATATTGCTCTACAAGATCGTAAGGATCGTGACTGGTTTATGAGCGGTTCATTTGTAGTTATAATCTCATTNCTTACTGGATTCTACCTCTCAAAAAGAGGTAGTGGACGCAGTAACAGAACTACTCATACTAGAGTATAGCGATATCCTAAAAACTATAGTTGGCTAACATCACGCACCGCCCCACGCGCTGCGCTGGTAGTCATCGCTGCATAAGCTCGAAGTGCTACAGAGACATTACGCTCTCTATCTACAGGCTTCCAGCTTTTAACACCCAACTCATCCATTGCTTTACGCCGTTTTATCAGCTCTACTTCATCTACAGCAAGGTGAATTGATCGATTTGGGATACTGATCTCAATAGTATCACCCTCTTCAACTAGCCCTATAGCTCCGCCCTCTGCCGCCTCTGGTGAGGCGTGACCTATAGATAGCCCAGAAGTTCCACCAGAAAATCTGCCATCCGTTATCAATGCACACTCTTTGCCAAGCCCTTTAGATTTGAGGTAACTGGTTGGATAGAGCATCTCCTGCATACCAGGACCTCCACGCGGCCCCTCGTACCTAATCACAACCACATCACCAGCCTTTATCTTATCATTTAAAATAGCATCCACTGTACTNTCTTGACTCTCAAAGACTCTTGCTCTTCCGCTAAAATCAAGACTAGCTTTATCTACACCTGCAGTCTTAACAATACACCCATCTTGCGCTATATTACCATACAGCACCGCAAGTCCACCATCTTGACTAAAAGCATTTGCACCATCACGAATACAGCCACTACTACGATCTCGGTCCAGACTCTCATATCTTTTCTCTTGACTAAATGCTACTTGAGTTGGCACATTACCAGGTGCCGCAAGATAAAATTTCTCTACTGCACTATCTTTAGTGTGAAAAATATCCCACTTATTCAAAGCCTCTCCAATAGTTTTAGAGTGAACTGTACCCTGCAATGGATGAATCAAACCTTGCCGTTCAAGCTCTCCTAGGANAGCCATAACACCTCCAGCACGATGTACATCTTCCATATGGTAGTCAGGAGTAGATGGNGCAACTTTACATATATGTGGAACTTTACGTGACATCCGATCCATATCCTCCATAGTAAAGTTAACCTCAGCCTCTTCTGCTGCCGCCAAGAGATGGAGTACTGTATTGGTAGATCCGCCCATAGCTATATCTAATGCCATCGCATTCTCAAATGATTTAAATGTGGCTATAGAACGAGGAAGTACTGAGTCATCATCCTCTTCATAATAACGACGTGCTAAAGAGACAATAGTTCTACCAGCCTCTAAAAATAGCTCCTCACGATCTGCATGCGTTGCAAGCATAGTACCGTTTCCAGGCAGAGAAAGACCTAACGCCTCCGTGAGACAGTTCATAGAGTTAGCGGTAAACATTCCAGAACATGATCCGCAGGTTGGGCACGCTGANCGTTCCATCTCTAGTACATCTTCATCAGAGACCTTATCATCTCCAGCTGCAATCATCGGATCAACTAGATCAAGATGAACTTCTTTCCCTTGCAATACAGTTTTACCTGACTCCATCGGTCCACCTGAGACAAAAATCACAGGTATATTCAAACGCAGTGATGCATTCAACATTCCAGGAGTTATTTTATCGCAATTAGAGATACAGACTAGCGCATCAGCACAGTGGGCATTAACCATATACTCAACAGAGTCTGCAATAATTTCTCGAGAAGGGAGACTATAGAGCATACCATCATGCCCCATCGCAATACCATCATCTATCGCAATAGTATTAAACTCTTTGGCAACACCTCCAGCCTTCTCAATCTCACGCGCTACCAACTGCCCCATATCTTTAAGGTGAACATGTCCTGGTACAAACTGGGTAAAGGAGTTAGCAACTGCAATAATTGGTTTTTCAAAATCATCATTAGTCATACCTGTTGCTCGCCATAAAGCACGGGCTCCCGCCATATTACGGCCATGGGTTGTAGTGTGTGAACGATATTTTGGCATAATTATTTATCCTGTAAAGGTGGGGAATTAACAGCTGGATTAACAGCTAGTGAACTAGCTTGTTCACTCTGTATCTGCATTGGATTACTAATCACAATAATAAAAAACATTAAAAGGGCAATAAATATAGCCATTGCCCAGAGTATTATATGAGTTATTCGGTTCATTCTATATACACTACCTATTCGGGTTTTCAGAAATTGTTCCTGACTCTCTTAGTGCATCATTGTGCTCTTTAAAGCCGGAGTAAACCGCTTCCGCAAGCTCTTTCTGCTCATCCAACTTATCTCGTTTCAAGGCAAAAGAGACCGCAACTTCGATAGTAAATAGATGTTCTATAGTTAAGAGTGGCGGCTCATTTTTATCATCTACATCATCCTCAGAGACCAAAGATGAAGCATCAGCCTTACTACTATCTGCATACACCTCCAGAAGAGAGCTTAATAGATCATAGACCTCCCCAACTTTTTTAAATTCTGAAGCATGATACGCTCCATTCAAACTTGCCATTCCAATTAAGCGCAGTGCTGCTACGAAATACTCATCAGGTATGGTAGGGATTGATAATTTAGAACTCTCTTCTTTTGTCACAGTTAAGATCTCCCTTAAAATACTCTAGGCTTACTACCTTGATTCTGTTCTGGATCAAACCAATTAAGTCTATCATGAAGGGTAACCACACTACCTATTATGATTAAAGTTGGTGGTTTAATTTGCGACTCTGCTACTATTTCAGGAAGAGTTACTAACGAACCTATATACTCTTTCTGATCTGGGGTTGTCCCTTTCTGTACTAGAGCTGCTGGAGTTAATGGATCCATTCCGTGCTCAATCAATTTTGCAGAGATAGTCTTAATTCCTTTCAATCCCATATAAAACACAATAGTCTGTCCTGGCTGAGCAAGAGCTGCCCAGTTTAAATTTGAACTGTTATCTTTTAGATGACCTGTTGCAAAAGTTACTGACTGCGCATGATCACGATGGGTCAGTGGAATTCCAGCATACGATGATATACCCGATGCTGCAGTTATACCTGGAACTATCTGGAATGAAATCCCTCTCTCTGCTAATAACTCTATCTCTTCTCCACCTCTACCAAAGATAAATGGATCCCCACCTTTTAGACGCAACACCCGCTTACCCTGCTCTGCCAACTTAGCAAGAAGTTGATTAATCTCACTCTGTGGTACAGAGTGGTTACTACTCTCTTTACCAACATAGATCTGCTCCGCATCGCGCCGTACTAAATCTAACACTGCCGGTGATATCAATCTATCATAAACTACCACATCTGCCTGCTGCATTAGACGCAACGCCCTAAAAGTTAATAGATCAGGGTCTCCAGGACCGCCACCAACCAGATACACTTCACCTTGNTTAAGAATATTGTCTTTTCCGCTAGTTCTACCGCTATGTTTGTTAGAACAGTGCTCAATCATATCTTGCATTGATTTTTCAGCCTCACCCTCCCTGCCAGAAAATACCATTTCAGCAATTGGTCCTTGAAGCATCTTCTCCCAAAATATTCGGCGCTGCTCTGGCTTTATCTTCTCCTGAACTTTAAGGCGGAAGCGAGAAGCTAGTTGTGCTAAACGTCCATACGCAGATGGGATCATTGTCTCCAACTGAGAACGAATCAAACGAGCTAACACTGGTGATGAACCGCCTGTAGATATTGCCGCAACTACTGGTGAGCGGTCAATAATTGATGGGGTAATAAAAGTACATAGTTCTGGAGCATCAACTACATTTACTGGAATATTATGTTGTTGTGCCAACTCTGACACTTCTCTATTAACCACACTGTTATCTGTAGCCGCATAGATCAACTGCTGCTTATTAATATGCGAGTTCACGAACTCACTCTCTATCCACTCTATCTGACTATACTCTTTATTCAATCTATTTAAACTATCACCCAACTTTGGGGAGACAACTTCTACACTTGCCCCAGCTCGTATTAACAATTCAACTTTACGCGCTGCAACTTCACCACCTCCAACCATTAGGCAGCTACGGCTACGAAGATCTACAAATATTGGTAAAAAATTCATATCTATTACTCCTACACTCTCTTAATGTTTTATATATTTATGTATCTATACTCTCGCAACCCATATAGTTGCGGAGTACTTCGGGAACAGTTATTGAGCCATTCTCCTGTTGATAATTTTCCAAAACCGCAACCAGAGTCCTGCCAACGGCTAAACCTGAGCCATTTATAGTATGCAGAAGTTCTGGTTTTCCTGTCTCTGGATTGCGCCAACGAGCTTGCATTCGACGAGCTTGAAAATCCTCAAAGTTACTACAGGATGATATTTCACGATAGGCACTCTGTCCTGGTAACCAAACCTCTAAATCATAAGTTTTAGCTGAAGAGAAACCTATATCACCAGCACATAGCGCCATTACTCTATATGGAAGCTCTAATTTTTGCAGAATAGTCTCCGCATTTTTTGTCAACTCTTCCAATGCAGCGTAAGAGTCGTCAGGATGAACTGCCTGTACCAACTCCACTTTCTCAAATTGATGTTGACGAATCATCCCTCTAGCATCTCTGCCATAAGAGCCCGCTTCACTACGAAAGCATGGAGTATGAGCAACGCGCTTAATTGGAAGGTCATCTACAGAGACAATTTCATCACGAAAGATATTAGTGACTGGAACCTCCGCAGTTGGGATAAGATAAAAATCTTTAGCCTGCTCCTCTTCTGGAACCCCTGCAGTACCTAACGAGAAGAGATCCTCCTTAAACTTTGGAAGCTGTCCTGTGCCGTGGAGACTATCAGCATTNACCACATATGGCACATAACTCTCNAGGTATCCATGTTCTTGAGTATGAACATCTAACATAAATTGGGTTAGCGCACGATGAAGACGGGCAATCCCTCCCTGTAACACTACAAAGCGAGACCCTGTAATTTTAGCTGCTACCTTAAAATCCATCCCTCTTAAATTCTCACCAATATCCACATGATCTTTAACTTCAAAACCAAATTCTTGTGGCTCACCCCAGCGCCGTATCTCTACATTCTCATCCTCCCCCTTTCCATCAGGAGTAGTTTCGTGAGGTATATTTGGAATACTCATCACTATCTTACTAATCTCCTGCTGAATATTAGTTAGATCCTCCTCGGCTGACTCTAAATCACCCTTAATCTGAGATACCTCAGCTAGAAGTGGTGCAATATCTTCACCAGCAGCCTTACTCTTCCCAATCTGTTTAGAGATACTATTCCGTCGACTCTGGAGCTCTTCAGTATTAACTTGACTCTCTTTTCTACGCATCTCTAACTTTTTCAAGGAAGCACTATCTAACGCAAATCCTCTACGCACTAACTCTGATTCAACTCCAACCAAATCATCTCTTATCTTTTTTGGATCTAACATATTACCCTTATTTTAAAATTTCAAAACTAATAAACCTATGACATTCGTCCAATAATAACCCCTAACCAGGCAGCTCCAACACATATAACCACACTACCAACCATATTCAACATTGCACGCAACAGCTCTCCTGACTCTATTAAGTTTAGAGTCTCCATTGAGAAAGTAGAAAATGTAGTAAATGCACCAAGCATTCCGATTACCAGAAAGGCGCGCCATTGCGGCCCTAATGCTAAACGCTCAGTCAACAATACAAATAACAGCCCCATAAGTAAGGATCCCACCGTATTTACGGTCAGAGTTCCCCACGGAAACCCTCTTCCCAACCAACTGTATATTGCATTGGATAGTATGTAGCGCATTACAGCACCAACAGCACCTCCAGCGGCTATAGCTATTATCTGCATAACGAGTAATTATAGCAGACTAAAGGTACTCTAGGCGATCAATTAAACATAGTAGTCAACTAAACCCATGCGTCCTACAGCCATTTCAGAAATTGATATTACCTCGTCATCTACAGAGTCATCACCAGCAAGACCTTGCTGTCTAGAAGCTCCATTCGATCCACCTCTATCATTTGCACTATTCTGCCCCCGTTTCCCAACATTTACATCAGATAGATTTAACCCCTGCTGCTCTAACATCTCTCTGATTTTGGGAATTGATGACTCTAGAGAGTCTCGTACAGATGCATGCCCACTCTGGAAAGTAAGCTGTGCCTGATCTCCACTAATTGTTAGTTTAACCTCTAGTATGCCGAGATTTGGTGGATTAAGACGAATCTCTGCAGATTGCAAGCGCTTGCTCGACATAACCAACACTCTCTCCCCCAGTTCAGNTGCCCACTTTTTACTCTGCTGTGGCGGTACAGTCATCCCTTTCAATGTTTCAGCGCGAGAAGATACTGTAGTTGGATCAAGACCAGCTGTAGTTAAAGTGGATGGAGTGACCTCATTGAGTGACGCTACTGAACTATTACCATTAGTCAATGCAGAATCAAAAGTGAAACCAGCTTGCATTCGCTCACTAATAGTCTGTAATGGAAGCTGTTGACTAGTAGCTAATTGATTTCCTAACTGTTGAGTTGTTGCTGGCGAATTACCATTGTGCTGCTTATCTAGAGACTGCTTATCCCTACCTAAATTTCGCGTCACAAATAGATCAAGTTCGGCTTCGCTCTCCAACTCCACCTCCGCATCTACCTCTGCCTCTAACTCAACTTGTTCAAGAGGTCTTGATCTTATACTTTGCAGATCAACTCCTCTAAGCTGCGGTTGTGCAATATCTAATGGCAGACCATTTAGTGGCTGTGGCTGTGGCTGTGGCTGTGGCTGTGGCTGTGGCTGTGCAACAGCATCTAACGGTAGACCATTTAAGATACGCTCTTGGAGCTCGACTTGACCACTCTGCAGATCTCTATTAAGCTGCTCTCTTCTCTGCTGCTCAACGGCATCTAGTGGTAAACCATCTAGCATTCTATTTTGTAAGTCGGTTAACTGCTCTTTGCTAGCTGGAAGTGAAGGTGGAGGTGGGGTTGCCACCTCCCCTTGCTCTATAATTTTTTTATGAAGTTCCATACGCGATAGAAACGGTAGATCTGCACCATCGNCTCTATCTCTTATTTCACTAAGCTGCTTACTAATTTCACCAGCCTCATAACCTAGNTGAGAACTATCTACTTTAAACTGATCTAGTACTACTTCATCTTTAGCTGCAGAACTATATTCTAGCGTGACTGGTGATTGCACTTCTGATTTAGACTCTAATTCTGAGCTATTTAATTCTTGAGATAACTCCTCTTTCGGTAAAAGATCATCACCTGTTTCAGAGTCTACATCTTTCAATTGCTCATGACTGTTTGGATGCTCAAGGCTACTCAACTGCTCATTCTTGCCGCTTAGTGGCAATTCACTGCCTCTACCTTCACCCTCACGATTACCGCTCTCTCTCTGTAAAGGTGGCTCCATCTTATCCTGCAACAAGGCAGAAAATGAATCATCTTCACTTATATTCTCAACAGGTTGAGCACCTTTACAGCTGCAAACAGTAGGAGCTCTACCAGAAGAGTTAAGCGTTAACAACGGGTTTGAATTACTATTAATGTCTGTTTCCATCCAATTTTCCTCAATAAAAAAGATAACTGAATACTATACTGCAAACCTTGTGCCAAAACCTGTACCAAACATTACAGCAACTATCTACCCAAACTATCTACGTAACTATTTGCCTCTAGCTGAACGCCCACTATTAATATCGTCAACCATTTTCTGCTCTTTTTTACGCTGCTCTCGCTTAAACAACTCTTCACGATTACTGCTAGCCTTTGCCAGAGCCCGACAACGAACTCTCTTTTCCATCCACACTTGACGTAACATATTCTCCTGCTCTTGCCAAGCTTCGATCTGACTTTGTTGAGATGAGATAGCAAGATCCAGTTTATTTAAAAATGCATATCGGTTTCTAACCTGTGAGATATCCCCATAACTGTCAGGATTAACCATATTTTCCTGATACTCTTTAAGGTATAAGTTAAGGTCGTCTAACTGCCTCTCCTGCCCCTGTAACTCTTCACGACATTTAGCAAGAGCAGTGATAGCTTTTTTCTCCTCTTCCTCTGCGATATTTATCACACTCTCTAGTCTAGCTGTTTGATTTTTATTATCCATAACAACTCTACTCAATAGACTAAACTATAACTGCTGGAGTAAAACTATTTTGCATTAAAATAGATAGACCTTGAATACTCTGCTCTAGGCTTTCTGACTCTCCGCGCTGTTGGCGTAAAAAGTTATTCATTTGTGGATAGTACTCTATTGCCTCATCAATAGTAGGATCACTTCCTTTCTGATAAGCACCCACACTAATCAAATCTTCATTTTCACTAAAACGAGAGTATATCTTTCTAAACTGCTGTGCTATTTTAAGGTGTTCTGGAGAGATAATATCATTCATTACTCGACTGACTGAAGCTTCAATATCAATAGCTGGAAAACGACCTGAAGCGGCAATATCTCGTGAAAGTACGAAATGCCCATCTAAGATAGCTCTAGCTGCATCTGCAATTGGTTCATCATGATCACCACCCTCGACTAAAACCGTATAGAATGCTGTGATAGAGCCACCATTATTTCCGCCTATACCTGAACGCTCCACTAACTTTGGAAGCTTTGCAAATACAGATGGTGGATAACCTTTGGTTGTGGGAGGTTCACCAAC
>JGI26239J51126_1001280_pt1 | contig 11344 bp, 10 predicted proteins | sample SaaInlV_130m_DNA_3_FD_51126 | JGI IMG/M metagenome (IMG submission 51126)
AAGACTGAGAAATGTATTAGGTCAACAAGAGTTACAAACCTTGCTTTCAAAAGATAGAACTAAACAAATGTCTTTAATTCAAGAAGGCGTTAACACTGAAGCTGAAAGTTTTGGAATTAAAATAGTAGATGTTAGAATTAAAAGAGCGGACCTTCCTCAAGCAAACAGTGATGCAATTTATAGAAGAATGCAGACTGAAAGGGAAAGAGAAGCAAAAGAATTTAGAGCAAGAGGTGCTGAGATGGCAGTTACGATCACTTCAACTGCAGACAAAGATGTTTCAGTAATTTTAGCAAATGCTAATAAAGATTCTGAGATCATGAAAGGTCAAGGAGATGGTGAAAGAAATAAAATTTTTGCAGAAGCCTTTGGAAGAGATGCAGAATTTTTTGCTTTCTACAGAGCGATGCAAGCTTATGAAACTGCTTTAATTGGTGGGCAGACATCTTTAATTTTATCACCTGATAGTGAATTCTTTAAATTTTTCGGTAACATAAAACCTAAAGATTAATCTAAAATAATGAAGGAGCTAATTATAGCTTTTGGTCTTTTCTTATTTATAGAAGGAATATTGTATGCCTTATTTCCATCAAAAATGAAAAGTATGTTAAAAAAAATGGAGATGATAAAAAACTCACAATTAAGAAGTGGTGGGCTAATTTTCGCAGTTATAGGGTTTGTAATTATTTGGTATATTAAAAGTTAAAATGATAAAAATTAAAAAAATATTTATTATATTATTTGCGTTAAGTTTTACCTCACAAGTATTAGCTAAAGATCCACCCGCATCATTTGCGGACCTAGCAGAAAAATTAATGCCATCTGTTGTAAATATTTCTACAACGACAACAGTTACTACAAATTCAAATCCATTTCCTGGTTTTGAATTTCCTCCAGGATCACCTTTTGAAGATATGTTCAAGGAATTTGGGACACCCCAAACAAGAAAGTCTGCTGCACTAGGCTCTGGATTTATAATTGATGAAAAAGGAATCGTAATAACTAATAACCATGTTATTCAAGGTGCTGAGGATATTGTAGTGAGAGTTGGTGGAGATAAAGAGTATAAGGCTACAATTATAGGTGCAGATCCGTTATCTGATATCGCAGTTCTTCAAATAGATTCAAAAGAAAAATTTATACCAGTTAAATTTGGAAATTCTGATCAAGCAAGAATTGGTGATTGGGTTATTGCAATTGGTAACCCTTTTGGTTTAGGAGGAACGGTTACTGCAGGAATAATATCAGCAAGAAATAGATCAATTGGTCTATCTCGTTATGAAGACTATATTCAAACTGATGCCTCAATAAACTCAGGAAACTCAGGCGGACCTTTATTTGATATGAATGGTGATGTAATTGGAATTAACACAGCAATTTTGGGTAAAGGTGGCTCTATTGGGATAGGTTTTTCAATACCATCGAACGATGCAAAAAGAGTTGTAAATCAATTAATAGAATTTGGTGAAACTAAAAGAGGATGGCTGGGTGTTAGAATTCAGGTAGTTTCTGAAGAAATTGCTGAAGTTGAAAAATTAGATGAACCTAGAGGAGCATTAGTTGCTAGTGTTGCAGAAAATAGCCCATCTGACAAAGCAGGAATTAAAGCAGGAGACATTATATTAGAGTTTAATAATACTAAAATTAAAGAGATGAAAGAATTACCAATAATTGTTGCGCAAACAGAAGTTGGTAAAACTGTAGATGTTAAAATCTGGAGAAATAAAAGAGAGATTACTAAAAAAATTAAACTAGGAAGACTTGAAACTTCAGAGGATTTTAAAGTAGAAAAAAAAGAAAACAAAGAAGAAACACCTGAAATTTCTGAAATTAAATCTTTAAAAATAATTGTAAGACCATTGAATGATGAAGATATTGAGCAAAGAAAATTACCCAATCAAACAACAGGTTTAGTTATAACAAATATTGGAAAAAATAGCCCAATAGATTACTTAAATGTTGGAGATGTTATTGTTGAAGCTCAAAAGAAAAAAATAAAATCTACTAAAGATCTTGAAGATATTGTAGGCACTGTTTTAAAATCTAATCAAAAAACTATTTTGATTGTAATTTACAATAATCAAAACCAAAGAAGATATATTGGTGTTAAGCTAGATTAATAATGGACAAACAGTCCAAAATTATCTTAATTTCAGGACCGACTGCATCAGGTAAATCAAATTTTGCTGTTAAGATTGCAAAAAAAATTGAAGGAGAAATCATCAATGCTGACAGTATGCAGGTTTACAAAAAATTAAAAATATTAACTGCAAGACCCAACAAGCAAGAACAAAAAAATATTAAACATCATCTATATGGATTTGTTGATTTAAATGAAAAATTTTCAACTGGACAATGGTTAGAACTCACAATTAAAAAAATTAAAAATATTCAAAAAAAGAAAAAAATTGCAATTTTAGTTGGTGGAACAGGTCTATATTTTCAATCATTAATCAATGGACTAGTTAAAATTCCAGAGATACCTCTTAAGTTTAGAAATAAAGTTAGACTAATGTCTAAAAAAGAAGGACAAAAAAAATTTTATAAAAAACTTTTAAAACTTGATCCTAAAATCAAAGACAAATTTGATCCAAATGATACTCAAAGATCCATAAGAGCTTATGAGATTAAATCTTATACAAATATATCTATGTATGATTGGTTAGCTAAGACTAAATCTGAATTTAATGATAGTGACTTTTTAAAACTACATATTGATACAAAAAGAGAAAAGCTTGTTGAAAAAATTAATTTAAGAACTTCTAGCATGCTAAATAATGGAGCCATTTCTGAAGTTAAAAAATTTCTTAAACTAAAAATTAAAAAAGATCAGAGTGTAAACAAGGTAATTGGGATTGCCGAATTGACACAGTATCTAAATGATGAAATTACCTTGGATGAAGCAGAAGAGTTAATATCAATTAAAACAAGACAATACGCTAAAAGACAAGCGACTTGGGCAAGAACTAGGATGACATCGTGGATTAAAATTGATCCAATCAAATTAGATGGTTATATAAAAAAATTAAAAAAATCTTCTCTTAAACTTGACCAATTAACATAAAGTCCGATAGATTGCCTGGATGCCAAAATTATATTCAGGAGCAGAGATAGTATTCAAGTGTCTTGAAGACCAAAAAGTTGAACATATTTTTGGATATCCAGGTGGAGCAGTTCTTCCTATCTATGATGAACTAAAAAATCATCCAACTATAAAACATATTTTAGTTAGGCATGAACAAGGAGCAGGTCATGCTGCAGAAGGTTATGCAAGATCAACTGGAAAACCAGGTGTTGTATTGGTTACTTCAGGACCAGGTGCAACAAACGTTGTAACTGCATTAACCGACGCGTATATGGACTCAGTTCCTCTAGTTTGTATTTCAGGACAAGTACCNACACACTTAATTGGAACAGATGCTTTTCAAGAATGNGATACTACAGGAATTACAAGACCTTGCACNAAACATAACTGGTTAGTTAAAGATATAAATGATTTACCAAGAATTATGCATGAAGCCTTTGAAGTTGCAACAACAGGAAGACCCGGGCCAGTATTAGTTGATATTCCAAAAGATATTCAATTTGCAAAAACAAAATATTCAAAACCAAATAAAGAAAAAAAAACTGTTACAAAAAATTTAAATAGATTTAATCAAAAAGATATAGATCAACTTATTGATTTAATGAGTAAGTCTAAAAAACCAGTTTTTTATACAGGTGGTGGAGTAATTAACTCAGGACCAAAGGCAAGTGAATTGTTAAGAGAGTTAGTATCTTTAACAGGGTTTCCTATAACCTCAACATTACAAGGCCTAGGTGCTTATCCAGGAAATGATAATCAATTTCTAGGAATGCTTGGAATGCATGGAACATACGAAGCTAACAATGCNATGCATGACTGTGACTTATTGATTAATATTGGTGCAAGATTTGATGACAGGATCACAGGAAAAATAGATGAGTTCTCTCCTAAATCAAAAAAAGTTCACATTGATATAGATCCATCTTCAATCAATAAGATTGTTAAAGTTGATTTATCAATAGTTGGTGATGTATCGGATGTAATTAGCTCAACAACCAAAACATTAAAGAAGAAAAACTTAAATTTAGAAAAATCAAACAAGCAAAAAATATCAAAATGGTGGCAACAAATTGAAAAATGGAGAACTAAACAGTCTTTAAGTTTTGTTAATAGTGATACAATTATTAAACCTCAGTATGCAGTTCAAAGATTGTATGAATTAACGAAAGATAGAGATACTTATATTACAACTGAAGTAGGACAGCATCAAATGTGGGCAGCACAACATTATAAATTTGACAAACCTAATAGATGGATGACATCTGGTGGTCTTGGAACTATGGGTTACGGGTTACCAGCAGCTATTGGAGTTCAGGTGGCTCACCCAAAAAAATTAGTTGTAGATATTGCTGGTGAAGCCTCAATTCTTATGAATATGCAAGAGATATCAACTGCAGTTCAATACAATTTGCCAATAAAGATATTTATTTTGAATAACCAATATATGGGAATGGTTAGACAGTGGCAGGAGCTTCTTCATGAAAAGAATTATTCTGAAAGTTATTCAAAAGCTTTGCCAGATTTTGTTAAGTTAGCAGAAGCATATGGATGTGTTGGTATTAAAGCAAAAGATCCAAGTGAATTAGATGAAAAAATTGAAGAAATGATTAACACAGATAGGCCTGTTATTTTTGATTGTCATGTTGATCAAGATGAGAACTGCTTTCCGATGATCCCATCGGGGAAACCTCACAACCAAATGCTTTTAGGTCCAAAGGATCAAGAAGCAAATAAAATTACAGGAAAAGGAAAAGCGTTAGTTTAAATGGCAAAATCTAAATCTGCATATAGCACGCCAAGTAAATCTGGAAAAATTGATACACATATAATTGTTGTATGGGTTGATAACGAAGCGAGTGTTTTATCAAGGGTGGTAGGATTATTTTCAGGTAGAGGATATAATATTGAATCTTTAGCAGTTGCTGAAATTGACCATAAAAAAAACCTTTCTAGAATTACTATTGTCACAACAGGGACACCACAAGTTATAGAGCAAATTGTATTACAGTTAAAAAAATTAGTTCCAGTACATAATGTTGTTAATTTTAAAAGAGAAGATAAAAAAGTGATATTTAAAGAAATGGCTCTATTAAAAATTGTTGCAAATTCTATCAAAATTAAGAAAGCTTTAAATGCTTGTAAAAAGTATAATCCAGTTATATTAGATCAGACAAATAAATCTGCTGTAATTCAAATNACAGCTTTAAGAAGAGAAATAGATAGTATGATAAAGAATTTAAAACCACTTGGTCTTGTCAGTGCCTCAAGAACGGGAGCGGTAGCAATGACTAGAGGTGCAGAAATTTTAAATTAATTACCAATAGGAGAAAAAAAATGAAAATGTTTTATGAAAAAGATGCAGATGTAGATTTAATTAAAAGTAAAAAAATAGCAATTTTTGGTTATGGAAGCCAAGGTCATGCACATGCACTAAATTTAAAAGATAGTGGAGCCAAAGAAGTTGTTGTAGCGCTTAGAGATGGGTCAGCAAGTAAAGCAAAAGCTGAGTCAAAAGGATTAAGAGTTATGAATATGTCAGATGCTGCTGAATGGGCAGAAGTTGCAATGATCTTAACACCTGATGAATTNCAAGCTTCAATTTATAAAAATCATATTGAGCAAAGAATNAAACAAGGAACAAGTTTAGCTTTCGCTCATGGATTAAATATTCATTACAAGCTGATTGATGCTAGAAAAGATTTAGATGTATTTATGGTTGCTCCAAAAGGACCGGGTCACTTGGTTAGAAGTGAGTTTGAAAGAGGTGGTGGAGTTCCATGTTTATTTGCAGTTCATCAAGATGGAACAGGTAAAGCAAGAGACCTTGCATTATCATATGCCTCAGCAATAGGTGGGGGAAAATCTGGTATTATTGAAACTACCTTTAAAGATGAGTGTGAAACAGATTTATTTGGTGAACAATCAGTTTTATGTGGTGGATTAGTTGAGCTTATTAAAAATGGCTTTGAAACCCTAACTGAAGCTGGTTATGAACCAGAAATGGCATACTTTGAATGTCTACATGAAGTAAAGTTGATAGTAGACTTAATTTACGAAGGTGGAATTGCTAATATGAATTACTCAATTTCCAATACAGCAGAGTATGGAGAGTATGTATCTGGTAAAAAGGTTGTTGATAGTGAGAGCAAGAAAAGAATGAAGGAAGTTCTAGCTGATATTCAATCTGGTAAGTTCACAAAAGACTGGATGAAAGAGTGTGAAGGCGGCCAAAAGAACTTTTTAAAAATGAGAAAAGATCTTGCGGATCATCCAATTGAAAAGGTTGGTGCTGAACTTAGAGCCATGATGCCTTGGATTGGTAAGAAAAAATTAATAGATAGTGATAAGAGTTAATTTTTACTAAAAACCTCAATCGATCATAAATTATAGCCAAAATATAACATTTATTTTGCAATCTCTATTATAGATTGTATTATAGATTTTCTAAAATTATTGGTTATGAGCGACAAAGATAAAATTTTTATATTTGATACTACGATGCGAGATGGTGAGCAGTCACCTGGTGCATCAATGAGTCTTGAAGAAAAAATTCAAATTGCAAGAATTTTTGATGAATTAGGTATAGATGTAATTGAAGCTGGTTTTCCAATTGCATCCCCTGGTGACTTTGAAGCGGTAACTGCGATAAGTAAAATTCTAAAAAATTCTATTCCCTGTGGATTATCAAGAGCAAGTAAAAAAGATATAGATGTATGTCATGAAGCATTAAAAGCTTCCCCTAGATTTAGAATTCATACTTTTATTTCAACAAGTCCATTACACATGAAGCACAAGTTGAATAAATCACCAGAACAAGTTTTAGATGCAATTAAAGAAAGTGTAACTTATGCAAGAAATTTAACAGATGATGTTGAATGGTCATGCGAGGATGGCACAAGAACAGATATGGATTATATGTGTAAGTCAGTTGAGCTTGCAATCAGTTGTGGCGCTAAAACAATAAATATTCCAGATACTGTTGGTTATACAATTCCAGCTGAATTTACAAAAATAATTACAACATTAAAAAACAAAGTTCCAAATATTGATAAAGCAATTTTATCCGTTCACTGTCATAATGATTTAGGGTTAGCAGTTGCAAATTCACTTGCAGGGGTTGCAGCAGGAGCAAGACAAGTAGAGTGCACTATAAATGGTATTGGTGAGAGAGCGGGTAATGCAGCACTTGAAGAAATTGTAATGGCAATAAGAACAAGAAATGATCTAATGCCTTATTCAACTGGAATTAAAACTGAATTGTTAAGTAAAGCTTCTAAAGTTGTTTCAAATGCAACCTTTCCTGTTCAGTTTAATAAAGCAATTGTTGGAAAAAATGCTTTTGCACACGAAGCAGGCATTCATCAAGATGGAATGCTTAAAAATAGAGAAACATATGAAATTATGACGCCTGAAAGTGTAGGAGTTAAAAAAACATCTCTTGTTATGGGAAAACATTCAGGACGACATGCATTTAAAGAAAAATTAAATGATCTTGGTTATGCAGATGTAACTGATGATGTAATTCAAACAGCTTTTGGAAAATTTAAGATTTTAGCTGATAAGAAAAAACATGTTTATGATGATGATATTGCAGCACTAGTTGATGATAGTTTGGTTTTAGATAAATATATGATTAATTTAAAATCATTGAAAGTTTTTGCAGGAACAGGTGAACCTCAAAAAGCAGAAATGACACTAGATGTTTATGGAGAAGTTAAAAAAACATCTGAAACAGGAGATGGACCTGTAGATGCTATTTTTAAATGCATCAAAGTATTATATCCTCATGATGTAAAATTGTTATTGTATCAAGTTCATGCAGTTACTGAAGGAACTGATGCACAAGCTACAGTAAGTGTTAGAATTGAAGAAGAAGGAAAGACTGCAGTTGGACAAGCTGCGGATACTGACACATTAGTAGCATCAGCTAATGCTTATTTAAGTGCTTTAAATAAAATGATTATTAAAAGAAAAAAAACTGCTCCAATGGAGCATGAAACTCAAAAAGTGAAAGGTATATAACTAAGATGGCTAATTGGTTTAAAAATTTAAGTAGTATTTGGAGTCAAGATATGGCGATTGATCTTGGAACTGCCAACACACTTGTTGTTTTAAAAGGGCAAGGAGTAGTTTTAAATGAACCCTCTGTAGTAGCCATTGCTGATAATAATGGAAAAAAAACTGTATTAGCTGTAGGTGACGAAGCAAAAACGATGCTTGGAAGAACACCTGGCAACATTAGTGCTATTAGACCTTTGAGAGATGGAGTGATTGCAGACTTTATAGTTACTGAGGAAATGATTAAACATTTTATAAAAAAAGTTCACAAAAATAAAACTTTTGCAAACCCAAGAATTTTAATTTGCGTTCCAACAGGGTCAACACCTGTTGAAAGAAAAGCCATTCAAGATAGTGCGTTAGCGGCGGGGGCCAGAAGAGTTCAGTTAATTGAAGAACCTATTGCTGCAGCAATTGGTGCAGGTCTTCCAATCTCAGAAGCAACAGGATCAATGGTTGTTGATATAGGTGGAGGTACTACGGAGATAGCCGTTATGTCACTAGGTGGTCTTGTTTATTCTAGATCTTTAAGAGTTGCTGGAGATGCAATGGATACAGCATTAGTTAATTATATGAGAAAAGAATATAATTTAATGATTGGAGATAGTACTGCTGAAAAAATAAAAAAAGAAATTGGTACTGCTATACCATCGAACAGCAATACTTATGCTGTTAAAGGTAGAGATTTAAGATCAGGAACACCTAAAGAAGTAAATATTACTGAAGAAGATACAGCGGAAGCTTTAAATGATATTTTAAAAGAAATGGTAAATGGGATAAAAGATGCTCTGGAAAATACCCCTCCTGAATTGTCAGCTGATTTAGTAGATATGGGTTTAACGTTAACAGGCGGTGGAGCTTTATTAAAAAATATTGATAAAAGATTCTCAAAAGAAACTGGATTGCCAGTTTTTATAGCAGATGATCCTTTAGCATGTGTTGCTATTGGTACTGGAAAAGCTCTAGAGCAAGAAGAAACATTCTCTACTATGCTATCTGAATATTAGAAATAATGGAACCAAGCAGAGATGATTTTGTAATTGCATTAAGATCTGCTTTTTTAAAAAAAGGAACACAGCAAAGATTCTCATTATTAAGTTTAATATTTTTTTCTATAGTTTTTTTAATTTTGGGCAGTTTTAACTTTAAAATTATAAACTATGTAAAAGCAGGCATTAAGGAAGTAGTTTATAGATCGTCTTTTATAGTTTCTGTGCCAGAAAATTTATTAAAAGATAGTTATCTTACAATCCAAAATCATAAAAAACTTTATAAGGAAAATGAAAAAATTAAGTCTGAACTAGAGATTTTAAAAGCCAAAGATTTATTAAATGAATTTATAATTTCAGAAAACCAAAGATTAAAAAATATTGTTGATGATCATTTGGTTAAATCAGACACTATAATTGCTAAAGTTTTAAGTGATAAAAGTAGTCCTTACTTAAGATCAATCATCATTAACAAAGGCAGTAAACATAAAGTAAACCTTGGAATGGTTGTAATAGATGGTGAATATCTTGTTGGAAAAATTGTTGAGGTTAACTATTCATCATCTAGGGTATTATTACTTTCAGATTTGAATAGTAAAATTCCAGTCATAGTAGAACCGAACACAGTAATTTCTATACTTTCAGGGACGGGTAAAGATTATGGGGTAATTCAGTATAGCAAAAAATATGAGGATATCAAAAATGAGTCTGTTATTTACACTTCTGGAGCAGGCAGCTTATTCAAGGCTGGAATACCTATAGGAAGAATGAATATTAATAACTTGAGTGATGAAAAAAAAGTAGATTTTTTTTCAGATTTTTCTCAATTAAAATTTGTAAAAGTTGTTTCATTTAAAAAAAGTGAGAACAAATGACAGGGTTAAGAAATAAAAATTTTATTAGAATAATATTATTAAAAGTACCCGTAATTTTACTTTTTGTATCTGTTTTAAATGATTATGATTTTAATTATTCAGGTTTAAAATATTTTTCATTTAATTTTTCATATATTTTAATTTTTTACTACAGTCTAAAAAAAACTGAAAGTTTAGGATATACTTATATTTTTATTGCAGGTTTGTTTAACGATGTTGTGATAGGAACTCCAATTGGATTAAGCAGCTTAATGTATCTAATACTTTGTGTAGCAGCATCCTATCTTAGAAATATCACTTTAAGACCAAGTTTACTAAAAGATGGTATATTTTTTCTTTTAACAATTTTAATTATAAATTCATTATTGTTTTTATCTTTAAAATTTATTTTTAATTATGAGTTAAATTATTTTGACCAAATAATAAATATGGTATTCACTTTTTTGTTTTATTTTTTATTTTCAAATTTATTTAATTTTTTTGAAAATTATGTAGTGAGAAATAATAATGCTGGGTGAAGATTTTGGTGTAAAAAAAGTTCAAACCATTAATAGAAGAATGTTTATTATTGGTGCTGCTAAGATTATTGTATTTACTGGAATAATAGCTCGATTATTTTCATTACAAATTACAGAGAATAAAAAATATTTAACTCTATCTGACAAAAATAGATTACGTGAATGGAAATTACCTCCAATTAGAGGTGAGTTTTTAGATTATTTTGAAAATGTTATTGCCGGTAATTTAAAAGTATATCAACTTCATGTTACTCCTGAAGAAGTAGAAGATTTTAAATATTTGATGGTAAGGTTAAAAGAAATTTTAAATATTAGTAATAATGATTTTAAAAAAATAATAGACCAAAAAAATAAACAAAAACCTTGGGAAACTATAATCATTTCTAAAAATTTAACATGGGAGCAGTTTACAAAAGTCAATTATTACTTGCACGATTTAGTAGGAGCCAAACCAGTTCTATCTGTATCACGAAACTATCCCTTTANTGAAAGTTATACACATGTCTTGGGCTATGTTAGNGAAGCGAGTGAAAAAGATATTCTAAATAATGAAATTATAAGAAGTACACATGTACCAGGTCTCAAAGTGGGAAAAAATGGTTTAGAAAAAACTTTTGAAGATGAATTAATTGGTACGAATGGTATCCAAAGGTATGAAGTTAATGCCTATGGAAAAAGAATTAGCCAACTTGATCATACCGATGGATTAAATGGCAAAACAATTAAACTGACAGTAGATACAGAAATTCAAAAGTTTTGTAATGAGCTTTTAAAAGGTGTAGCTGGCTCAATAAGTGTAATGGATATTTATACGGGTGA
>JGI26239J51126_1001284_pt1 | contig 11322 bp, 10 predicted proteins | sample SaaInlV_130m_DNA_3_FD_51126 | JGI IMG/M metagenome (IMG submission 51126)
ACTCGGGTGGTGATCCAGCCATCGTTGGCACGGCTGGTGAGATTCGTTTTGCCCGCAAGCTCCAGTCGATTGATAACTTGCTGTGAACCTTTATGCGCCTTGGTCAGATCGAGAATCTTGTCGATATCTCTTTGGTCGGGCACTTCACCGGTCAGCAGAACAATTCCATTAAATACGGTGACGCTGACATTCTCATTCTGGATCTCTTTTTGGTCACTTATTGAGCCGCGAATATCGAACTCGATTTTGTTGTCGTCCCAGTAGACGCTCACACCGCGCCGGTCGCGGGCAACGTCGACGGCGATCACTACAGCGGTGGTAGCCACGACGATACCGCAGCCGCTGACCGTAACAGCGACCAGCAGTGCTAACAAGGTATGCCTGAAGGGTCTTTTCGGAATGGCGTAACGAAACTGGATCATGAAGATTATCCGCAGAAGTGTTTATCGATCAGTCGACATAGACAGTGGATGATTATAGCGTGAGCTTCCTGGATTCGCGCAGTGTTGTCGGACGGTACGCGTAGCTCGATATCGGTATCACGCAGCAGATTGCCCAGCTGACCGCCCTCACGCCCGGTGAATGCCGTGATAGTAAGATCGGTGATGTTCTGGGCCGCACGTACCGCCTCGAGGATATTCGGCGAGTTACCCGATGTCGTGATAGCGATCAGGTGATCACCTGATCGACCCAGGGCTTCGACCTGTCGTGAAAAGACCTGGGTGAAATCGTAATCGTTGCCGGTTGCGGTCAAGGCCGCGGTATCGGCAACCAGTGCAATAGCCGGCAAGGCCTGACGTTCTTTTTCATAACGCGCCAGCAGTTCGCCGCTGAAATGTAATGCATCACTGGCGGAGCCACCGTTACCGCAAAGCAGCACCTTGCCGCCACCGCCCAGTGTTTCAATAATGGCTCCNCCCNNCCCGGGCAATAGGGCCCGCCAGCCGATCAGCGCTGGCGAGTGCGATCTGCGCACTGGCGCCGAACTGGTCACGAATATCCTGCTCCATGGGTTGCATCTCTTATCTTTTCCGATCTATGGGTAACGGTCGTTCCAGGAGCAGACGGTAGCGTGAGTGGCCCGCTGGCGCAACCGGTCTACTGGCGATGACCCCGGCGCTGTTCGCTACTTTATGGCTGGCTCTTTGAGATGACCGGTCAGAACGCATCGTTAATCCATCGGCAGGTATTGTCAACATCATTGCCAGTCACAGCAAAGATATCGAATCGACACGGCTGTGAGCGAAATTCAGCATACTGCTGCAGGAAATGGCTCGCAGCCAGGCGCAATCTGGCGCGTTTACTTCGGTTCACGGTTTCTTCGGGTCGACCATAAGCGGTATTTGTTCTTTGGCGCACTTCGACGAATACCAGCTCATTGCCGTCTCGCATGACCAGATCAATTTCACCCCGACGGGTCCAGTAGTTACGGCAAACCAGTTTCAGTCCGCTGGCAAGCAGTTGCTCCAGGGCTAGATCTTCTGACCAGTGGCGGTTCACAGCCTGATCATCTGTCAGTGTGCTTCTGGTAGGTCACATCAGCCCTTTCCTGGGCTGAGGGGTGGCTCCCACGCCTGGGGTAGTCCATCGGTGAACCTGACCCAGTCTGAGGTCCTGTGGACCCGTCCATCCCAGCCTACCGATAGCAAGCCACTGGCCCCGGCATAAATCTGCTGGGGGTCGGCGCGCATGCATGTGGCAAGGCGGTTCAGTACGTATGCATCCATACCCAGAGCAAACAGTCGGTCGGTGACGGAATACCGGTAAGGCGTATTCAGCGCAAACGGCAGGGTAGTTCGATCAAAACGTCCGCCGGTGCGCACGAGCCAGGGCATATCAGAAAACACAATACCCTCAAGATCGAGATCATTGACCAGGTTGGGTTTGCCGCTAAAGATGGTATTCATCGAGTACACCGGCACCGAACTGGCGCGATGAAAATCTATTTGTGGCTTTAACATCCGCGCGATCGACTGATCGCTGAGAAGAAAAATAACGTCAAAGTCCTGCCGTCGGCGAGGACGGTGTAAAGGCGGGTGCTATTGCCCAGCAGTGCCTGCAACATCTCGCCGCGTCGTGCGCTGTCAGCAAGGCCCAGAAGCTTAGCGAGAGTAGTGGAGTAATCATCAACCCCCTTGGGAATCTTTGCTGTTCCCGCAATGATTCCACCCTGGTGTGCCCACGCAGTTGCCGCTGCATTGGCGGATGCTGTGCTTCGCTGATCAGAACCGTGCAGGATCAAGGCGCGGCGTAGCCCGCGCCCCCGGGCGTGGTTTACCAAAGCGCGCGCTTCATTTTGTAGTGACAAGTCCAGGGAAAATCCACCCGGACGCAAGCCCGACCCAGTTGATCCCAACAGCAGGGTTGGAACCGGGAAACGTTGCCATTGGGCCAGCGCTGTGACGGCGCGACGCCCCAGGGGGCCGACCACCTGACTTGCGCCGTCTTTGAGTGCTTGCTGGTAATAGTCCGGCACCAACTCGATCTGATCGCCAAAGTCATAAACCTTTATGGCTGGTTTTGCCGGATCGCTATCAGCTTCGTGCAGGCTGAAAAAGCCATCTCGAAACGCACTGGCGGCTTCTTGGTAAGAGGAACTCAACGGTAGTAGCAGAGCGACCTGGGCGCCGTCAGTGCTCGTGCACTCAGGGGGTGCAAGCGTAGTCAGTACGCTGTTCGTCGCCGGATGTTGCTGGTGCTGGGTTACCCATTTTGAAAAAGCATTGCGCAGGCCAAAAAGATTCCATCCATCGCGGGCGTAAAGACTTGCCAGGGTGATCCAGGCTCGATCCTCGGCAGTCAGCGCGGGGTCTGCGTCAAGCTCTGCCAGGGTTTTGCTGCTTAAGCGGGCCAACTGCGAGAAGGCCAGTCGGTACAAAGGATTGATCCCTTTCGGTACAGGTCGCTCGGCTGACCCTGTCCTCATGAGGATCAGGGCCTGGTGGATTTCACCAGTCGCAAAGAACGCACGCAGCTGGAGTTCCATCATCAGCAGATGCTGGCGTGAATCCATTGCGTCAGGGCTCAGGCGCTCGACCAGCCGTAATGCACCTTCGGGTTTCTGATTGGCCAGTGCCAGAGCCCCGCGCAGCAATTGGCGCTGGTTATCTGGCCAACTGCCTGGATCGTTACTCGTCACATTGTCCAGGGCGCTGCTGGCTGGAGAGGTGAAACCGGATTCCAGGAATCTTTGGGCCGCACCGAGAAAGTTGGCGTCCGCTTTTGGTCCGGTGGCGTTAAGGGCGCGCTTTAGAAAGGTCCAGCCGGAGGTGTCAGGCTCTTTTTGGGCCAAACTGCGTTCCACAGGCACGAGTTTGCCTGGGGTCGGGGATTGGGCTGGTGCGCTTGGCGCGGTTTTGTTGCTGATATCGGGTGCGGCACTGACTCCAGCTGGATTATTTATCCTGACGCAGCCGGTGATCAACATCACAAAAAGCGCCAAAAGCACGATGAGTGCCGGCCGAACGGCAGGATGCACACGCATGGGCTCAGTATAGCGGAGCACCTCTATTTCCTGTACGGTGATAGCCGTCGGACGATATTCAAGCGAGCGAATTAAGTGATCAAAAGTGAAACGCAGGCGCCGCAAGAGGGCANCTTGTACGTGGTGGCGACACCGATCGGCAACCTCGGGGACATTTCCATCCGAGCCACAAAGATCCTTTCTTGTGTTCAGGTGATCGCAGCTGAGGATACGCGCCATACCCGAATTCTGCTGAACCACTTGGGCATTCACCAACCGCGAATGATCGCGCTGCACGAACATAACGAGGCTCGCCAGGTATTGAGGGTGTTGCGCTTACTGCAAAGTGGCGAGGAGGTTGCACTGGTTAGTGATGCAGGGACACCCCTGATCAGCGATCCGGGCTATCGTCTTGTTCGCGAAACTCGACGGCTCAACCTGCCGGTGAACGTAATCCCCGGACCGAGCGCAGTGACCGCCGCTCTGTCGGTGTCGGGTTTGGGGACAGACCGCTTTGTTTTTGAAGGATTCCTTCCCGCACGAGCTGCTGCGCGTCGCAGCCGTCTTCAGGCGTTGTCGAGTGAAACTCGGACCCAGGTTTTTTTTGAATCCCCCCGACGTATCTGCAACACAATCGACGACATGGTATCGATCTTCGGGCCTGAGCGACCGCTTGCACTGTGCCGGGAATTGACCAAACGTTTCGAGACGGTTCTACGCGGGTCAGCTGCCGAGATTTCGACAATATTGCTCAATGACTCCGACCAGTGTCGGGGCGAGATGGTTCTGGTAGTCGGCGGGGCGGACCAAGCGGCTGTCAGGACCCACATTGATGAGGAAAGACTGCTCGATCTGCTTGCGGGGGTCCTCGCGCCGCGTGTCGCTAGTGAGGTTGCGGCCCGCCTGACCGGGGGACGCAAGAACGATTACTACGCGAGGATGCTGCAGCGTACCCGCACTATTACAGACAGTGAGTGATCAGCACTTGCATTAGCCGCACACTGCGATTAAGTTGCGCCCGGGAGTCGGCCGGACAACCGCGGTCCCGGTGTCTGCCGCTAGCCCCTTCGGGGCAGCAGGTGGTACGGGGCGGAGGAAAGTCCGGGCTCCACAGGGCAAGGTGCCAGATAACATCTGGGCGGCGCGAGCCGACGGAAAGTGCCACAGAAAACATACCGCCTGCGGGCTGGCCTTTGGGCCTTTCGCCGGTAAGGGTGAAAAGGTGCGGTAAGAGCGCACCGCGTTTGCGGTAACGTGAACGGCAGGGTAAACCCCACCTGGAGCAAGACCAAATAGGGATCCTTTGGCGCGGCCCGCGTCGGATCCGGGTAGGTCGCAAGAGGCGTGCGGTGACGCACGTCCCAGATGAATGGTTGTCCTCGACAGAACCCGGCTTATAGGCTGACTCCTATTTTTCAATTAAATTATATTCTTATTACAGTTATACATATATTCCATTAAGTTTGTAGATTTGCCGCGCCAATTCCAGGCAGCCGTTGATTGCTAGTCTCGGCTGTTTTGAACCATCTCTGGCCGCAAAAAAATTCCAGAAAACTCAGTCTTTTCAGACAATTGAGGGTTGACAGCCTCTCTGTTTCGTCCCTATAGTGTTGTTTAGTGGTAATTTGTGGGAAAAGATGTAATTTAAGGTTAGAAAATGTGAATAAAAGAAGTCGACCAACAGCATTTTCCCAAATGATCATCGCAATAACGATGAGAACTTTTCTGATGCCGTGGGTGGCGGCTAATCCACCTCAATCCTCATCCTCCTTTGGTAATTGCCCGGCCCCTTGCGGGGCCGGGATCTTTTTTCAGAAGATGGGGCAGTGAGGGTGTCGAATTTTGAGTTGGGCCTTGGCGTAGAACCGGTGACGGCAGGCAAGTTGGCTGAAGGAGACGCAAAACGGCATGTTTAGAGGCGCTAATACGCTCAATCTTGATACCAAGGGCCGTTTCGCCGTGCCTACGGTGCATCGCGAACCGTTGGTGCAGCGATGTGGTGGGCGACTGGTACTCACTGTCAACAATACCCGGGAAAGGTGTCTGTGGGTTTACCCTCAGGACGAGTGGGAGCGCGTCGAGCAGAAAGTAGTCGATTTGCCAAGCTTCGATCCTGCTGCCCAGGCGCTTAAGCGTTTTCTCATCGGTTATGCCACTGATTGTGAACTGGACAGTGTTAGTCGCATACGGATACCGACGCCGTTGCGTGAGTTTGCCGCGCTGGAGAAGCACATCGTTCTGATCGGTCAGGGCAACAAGTTTGAGATTTGGGATGAATCCCGATGGAAGGCGAGATGTGATGAATGGCTTGCGGCACAGACTGGTGACGAACGCCTGTCTGTAGAACTCGAATCGCTCTCGTTGTAAGGAAATCCGGAACGTGTTGGCTGCAGCCCACGCCCCGGTCATGACAGCGGAGGTCGTGGCGGCACTGAACCCTAAGTCCGATGGCATCTTCGTAGACGCGACCTTCGGTCGCGGTGGCCACACCCGCGCTATTCTCGACCGTCTGGACCGCCAGGGCCGTGTAGTCGCCATTGATCGTGACCCGGCTGCCTGCGCCATCGCCAGGGAGTGGGCCACGAGTGAATCTCGCCTGACCGTAATCCAGGCGCCTTTTTCTGAACTGTCCTTCGCATTAAGCAATGCCGGGGTTGCGTGCCGGGTGACCGGAATCGTTCTGGATCTGGGTGTGTCTTCACCGCAGTTGGATGATGCAGAGCGTGGCTTCAGTTTTATGCGAAATGGTCCGTTGGATATGCGGATGGATCCATCAGTTGGCATCTCTGCCCGGCAGTGGTTGTCCGATGTTGGGGAAAACGACTTCGCGAGAATTCTGCGCACCTTGGGAGAGGAGCGCTATGCCCGGCGTATCGCCCGCGGGCTTATCACCGCCCGGGAAAACCGCCCACTCACCACTACCGCTGAACTGGCACAGTTGGTGAGCGACTGTGTGCCGACCCGCGAGCCAGGCAAACATCCGGCTACGCGCACCTTCCAGGCGGTACGGATGCATATCAATCAGGAACTTGAACAGTTGGATGCGGTATTGCCCCAGGCCCTTGATATGCTCGAGCCGACCGGCCGACTGGTAGTCATCAGCTTTCATTCCTTGGAGGATCGTCGAGTCAAGCATTTCCTGCGTGAGGCCGCACAGGGCGACCCTTTTCCGCCAGATCTACCAGTGACTCACGATAGGTTGCACCCCACACTGGCCCGGTTGTGTAAGCCCACGCGCCCATCAGCACACGAGATCGAGGTTAATCCTAGAGCGCGTAGTGCGATCCTGCGTTGCGCCGAAAAATCCCAAGGGACTGTGCTGCAATGAAGTGGATAGCCTTTCTCAGTCTGCTTACCTTCGTTTCAGCACTGGCGGTGGTTGTGGTTCGCCATCAGAACCGGCTTGAGTTTCGAGAGGTTCGCGCAGCCGAAAAGCTGCGTGACCGGCTGAACGATGAATGGGGTCGCCTGCAACTGGAACAGGCTACCTGGTCACGGCATAACCTGGTGGAGCAGGCCGCAAGACAGGAGTTGGGTATGGTCACTCCGGGGCCAACCGACATCGTTGTGGTGCAGTTGGAGGCGGCACAGTGATTGCGTCCCGCCTTCCAGCCGGTGTTGCTAATTTCTCCCGTGGACGCCAGTGGTTTGTTGTGGGTATCTTGAGTCTGGGTATGGCAGTGCTGCTGGGCCGAACCTTCCAGGTCCAGATTCTCGACAGTCCGCGGCTCCAGGCTGAAGGCGCAGCACGGCAATTACGTAGCATTGCCGTCAAGCCGGCCAGGGGGCGAATTGTTGATCGCAATGGCGATGTCCTGGCGGTAAGCACACCGCTCGATGCGATTTGGGCACATCCACCGACACTGGTTCAGTCCGTCGCTGGCCGGTCGCGTCTCGCTGACGCGCTTGGTATGAGTGTTAATCAGATAGACAACCTACTGGATCGTTATCAGGATCGTGAGTTTGTGTATTTGCGCCGCCACTTGCCCCCGGCCGAGGCGGCCCGCATTGAAAGCTTGGGCATTGCGGGTGTATCGTCTCTGCGCGAATATGGCCGTTATTACCCGGCTGGGCCAATTACCAGCCATGTGCTGGGGTTCACCGACGTCGACGATCGGGGGCAAGAAGGTATCGAGCGGGCCTTTGATAATCACCTTGCCGGTATCGAGGGTCGCAAGCGGGTATTGCGCGACCGTAAGGGTCGTGTGGTNGAGGATATNGAGAGCATCCGCCCGGTGTACCACGGTCGTGACCTGCAGNTGAGTTTAGACCTGCGTATCCAGGTTTCTGCCCAGCGACATCTGGCCCAGGCAGCACACGAGCACCACGCTGCTGGCGCTTCAGCGGTAATGCTTGACGTGCAGACCGGGGAAGTATTGGCAATGGCCAATGTTCCTGACTTTAANCCCAATAAGCGTAGCGATATTTCGGGGGAAAGATTTCGCAATCGATCAGTGACAGATGTTTTCGAGCCCGGATCGACGGTCAAGCCGTTTACTTTATCGATGGCGCTGGCGAGTGGACGTTTCTCGCTGGATACACCGGTCTCTACCAGCCCGGGCATCCATTATGTGGGCGGTTGGTCAATCAGGGATGTGCACGACTATGGTGAACTGACACTTTCGGGGGTGCTGATCAAGTCGAGCAATATTGGTACCGCGAAAATTGCCATGGAGCTCGCACCCGAAAAGCTTTATGACATTCTGACGAAGGTCGGCTTCGGTCAGCCGACCGGAGTCGAACTCCCCGGAGAGCAAGGCGGCAGCTTACTCAAACGTAAGCGCTGGCGCCCCAGTGAGCATGCGACTCTGTCTTATGGTTATGGCTTATCTTCTACGCCAGTGCAACTGGCACGCGCCTACAGTGTACTGGCGTCTGGCGGCATCCTGCGCCCGGTCACACTGCAGCGCCAACACCGTCCGGTGGCAGGACAGCGGGTGTTATCTGCCCACATTACCCGGCAGATCAATTTCCTGTTGGAAAAGGTAGTCAGCCCGCAGGGTACCGCTCGGCGGGCCGCTGTTCCCGCGTATCGCGTGGCAGGCAAGACCGGTACGGTACACAAACCTAGCCCCACAGGCGGTTACGAAGAAGATCGTTACCAGTCTCTTTTTGTCGGCTTCGCGCCGGCATCTGCGCCGCGCTTTGTGCTGGCAGTCATGGTTGATGAGCCCCAAGGCAAGCATTACGGCGGCGAAGTGGCTGCGCCGGCATTNGCCCGAATCATGGCTGACGCTTTGCGCATGTACGGGATCCGGCCTGATGCCGGAGTGGATTCGGGAGTCACNATCGTTTCCCATACTGTAGGCAAAGAGACTGGCGCATGATGCAATCAGTGCAGCATGGGTCGCGACTGCTTGGCCAACTGGTCAAGGGGATCGTAGAAGTCGAGCCACAGCAAGAGAGCCTGCCCATTTCAGAACTGACCCTGGACAGTCGAGAGGCTCGTCCCGGCAGTCTGTTCTTTGGCGTACCCGGGCAGGCCCACGATGGCCGTGTGTTTATTGACCAGGCGCTGGAGTCCGGAGCCGCAGTCGCGTTATATGAGCGTCAGGATTCAGTCCCGATAGATTCCGCGCGGTGTTATCCGGTAGATGATCTAAGAAAATGGGTGGGGCGGATTGCCAGTCGTTTTTTTGGCCTACCTTCCAGTGCTTTGTGCGTCATTGGTGTGACAGGTACGAATGGTAAAACGACCTGTGCATCCCTGCTGGCACAGGCACTCAGTGCGCTGGGTCGGCGCAGCGGTTTTATCGGCACGCCCGGCTGGGGTTTTCCCGGTGCTTTGCAAAGCACCGACCTGACTACGCCCGACGCCATCACTTTGCAGGCACAACTTGCCGAACTGGCGACCCAGGGGGCTGACAGCGTCAGCCTGGAGGTGTCGTCTCATGCGCTGGAACAGGGCCGTGTCGAAGGCGTCGAGTTCAATGCAGCACTTTTTACGAACCTCAGTCGCGACCATCTTGATTATCACGCGAGCATGGATCGTTATGCCCAGACCAAACTATTGCTGTTTCAGCGCTACGAACTGGAAAGTGTGATTATCAACGTGGCAGACCCCTTCGGTGAACGCTTTGCAGCTTCCGGGCTTTTGGCGCAACTGTGGACATTTGGAGAAGATGCCAAGGCCGATGTATATCCCCGCGCTATAGATGTTCATCGAAGTGGGATCACGCTGCACCTCGCAAGCCCCAGTGGCGAGATCGCTTTTGAATCGATTTTACGTGGACGTTTCAATGCGGCCAATCTGATGGCAGTGGCAACCACGCTGCTGGCACTGGGTTATTCGCCCGAAGATATCAGTCAGGTGATGACAGACCTGGTGCCGGTACCGGGCCGCCTGGAATTCTGCCCCGGCTCAGGCGGTTCCAGGCCGACGGTAGTCGTGGATTATGCGCATTCGCCCGAAGCCTTGTCCCAGGCGCTGACGGCACTGCGCCCATATACGGACGGACGGTTGTGGTGTGTCTTCGGATGCGGCGGTGAACGTGATCGCGGCAAACGGGCATTAATGGGCGAGCGTGCATCATGCCTGGCTGATCGAGTGGTGCTGACCAATGACAACCCACGGAACGAAGACCCGATGCAGATTCTTTGTGACATTGGTCAAGGCATGAGCGTGCCTGCCCAAGCGACCATTCCCGAGCGGCATCTGGCGATCGCGTATGCCATTGGGCACGCGATTCCAGGAGACCTGATATTGATAGCCGGCAAGGGTCACGAGACTAGCCAGATCGCAGCCGGCNAGACCATTCCCTTCAAGGACCAAAGTGTTGCCGAGCACATACTGGGAGATATGCCATGTTGAGNCTNAAAGAGATCGCCACTGTTATCGACGGGCAACTGACAGGCGAGGATGCTGACTTTAGTTCGGTATCGACCGACAGCCGAACGCTTCAGCCGGGAGCCCTTTTTGTCGCACTCGATGGGGATAATTTCAAGGGCCATGACTTTGTCGAGCAAGCGCACGGTGCTGGTGCGGCAGCCATTGTCTCTAACCGCCCCGCGCTTCGAGGGCTGCCGGGCCTGGTTGTAAAAAATACGACCGTAGCGTTAGGGCAACTCGCTGGATTTTGGCGCAATCGATTCGATATTCCTGTGATCGGTGTGACCGGGAGTAACGGCAAAACCACAGTTAAAGAAATGATCTCCTCGATTCTGGGGCAACTGGGCCCAGTACATGCCAGCCCAGGTAGTTTCAATAACCACATCGGCCTACCGTTGACTCTGTTGGGCCTGCAGCCTGAGCACCGGTTCGCGGTTATTGAAATTGGTATGAATCACCCAGGGGAAATTGATTATCTGTCGCGAATCGCACGACCAACCGTATCGTTGATTACCAATGCTGCATCGGCACACCTGGAAGGACTCGGTGATCTAGCGGGTGTGGCTCGAGCCAAGGCTGAGATCTTTCACGGCATGGCCCATGGCGCCGCCGCCATTATCAACGCCGATGATCGTTTTGCGGCTTATTGGGCTGCCCGAAGCCAAGCCTTTCAGACTATTACCTTTGGTGTCGACAACCGAGCCCGGATTTCAGCTGAAGTGACTGGAGAAGGTGACACCCAGCTTATCGAAATACATCTGCCGGACGAATCTTTCGAGGCACGGCTTAACCTGCTGGGCAGACATAATGCATTGAACGCGCTAGCCGCGGCCAGTACTGCCTGGGCCTGCGGCGCTGGCCAATCAGAAATTCGCGCTGGCCTGGAATCGGTCAAGGCCCAGCCGGGGAGACTGCAAGTGCGCGCGGGCGCTCGCGGCGCATGCCTGATTGATGATACCTACAACGCTAATCCCGCATCGCTCAAAGCAGCCATCCGCGCGCTGGCGAATCGGCCTGGCCGGACTGCACT
>JGI26239J51126_1001292_pt1 | contig 11263 bp, 10 predicted proteins | sample SaaInlV_130m_DNA_3_FD_51126 | JGI IMG/M metagenome (IMG submission 51126)
TTAAAGATCAGTGGTCTTTCCAAAGCACCCGTTGCAAGAATAACTTTTTTAGCTCTTATTTTTAAAAGTCTTTGTCTAATTTTTCCTTGTTTGTCCTTCTTCTCTAAATGATCTGTTAGGTTTTCTCTTGCTAATAAATAATTGTAACCATGAAACGCAGCAACACTAGTTCTGGTTTTGATTTCGAGGTTTTTTATATTTCTTAATTCTTGGATTTCTTTTTTAATCCAATCAGATGAGCTTTGATTTTCAATTTTATTAAATTCTCTGTTTTGATATATTGTTGATCCACCCAATTCGTTTTTTTCATCAACAAGTAAAGTTTTTAAGTTGTTTTTAGCAGCATTCTTTGCAGCTAATATTCCCGAAATACCTGCTCCAACCACCAGTACATCACAATGAATATATCTGTGATCATACACATCAGGATCTTTTTCTGTTGGTGATTTACCCAGTCCTGCTGAGTGTCTGATAACATATTCATATTTTTCCCAGAAACTTGCAGGCCACATGAAAGTTTTGTAATAAAATCCAGCTGGTAAAAAAGCTGAGATAGCATTATTAATTCCNCCTATATCAAAATTAACACTAGGCCAACANTTTTGACTAGAAGCTTCTAAACCTTCATAAATTTCTACTTCCGTAGCCCTTACATTAGGNTCTGTTCTATTTGTGCCATCATTTATTTGAACTATTGCGTTTGGCTCTTCAGAGCCAGCAGTCATTATTCCTCTTGGTCTGTGATATTTGAAACTTCTTCCAACTAAATGAACATCGTTAGCAAGTAGGGCAGATGCGAGTGTATCTCCCTTAAATCCCTGGTAAGTTTTTCCATTAAACTTAAAAGAAATTCTAATAGTTTCATCAATAAATTCGCTAGGTTTTATTCTTAAGTTTGAAGACATATTATTCTGAAGGAGGTTTTTCGCCCATTTTATAGATTAATTTAATTTCATCATTAGATGTATCTCTCACCATATTAAACCATTTTCTACAACCGTGTGCATGGATCCATCTCTCAAATTGAACACCTTTTATATTTTTTCTCATGAATAAATATTCTGCCCATTCATCATCACTTAGTTCTGTTGGTTGTTTTGGTCTCTCTATATGAGCTTCACCACCAGCTTTAAATTCTTGATGATCTCTTTCACCACAATATGGACAATTTATAATAAACATTAATGAGCAACCGCTGCAGCACCATGTTCATCAACAAGGTCACCACTTATAAATCTATTTAAATTAAATGCTGCATTAAGTTTATGAGGTTCATCATTTGCAATGGTATGTGCAAATAAATCTCCTGAACCTGGTGTTGCTTTAAATCCACCAGTACCCCAACCACAATTAAAATACAAACCTTTGATAGAAGTTTTACTTAATATTGGGCTAGCATCTGGACATATATCTACAATTCCTCCCCATTGTCTAAGCATTCTCATTCTACTAAAAATTGGATAAAGTTCTAAAATTGCATTTAGTGTTCCTTCTACAATTTGATGACTACCTTTTTGTGAATATGAAACATAATCATCTGTTCCTGCACCAATTACTAATTCTCCTTTATCAGATTGGCTAACATAAGCATGCACAGCATTAGACATTACCACAGTATCAATTATTGGTTTAACAGGTTCTGACACTAAAGCTTGTAAAGGTTTGCTTTCAAGTGGTAATTTTAATCCAGCCATATTTGCAATAACACTAGAGTGGCCAGCTGCAACAACACCAACTTTTTTTGTTTTTATAAAACCTTTAGTAGTTTCAATACCTTCAACACTATCACCATTTCTTTTAATTCCTTTTACTTCACAATTTTGAATTATATCAACACCCATTTCATCTGCACCTCTTGCATAACCCCAAGCAACAGCATCATGTCTTGCTGTACCAGCTCTTCTTTGAAGTGTTCCACCTAAAACAGGNTATCTAATATCTTGTGAAGTATTAATAATTGGGCAAAATTTTTTAACTTCTTCGGTACTTAAGTAAACTGCATCTATCCCATTTAATCTATTTGCATGAGTTCTTCTTTTTAAATCTCTTACATCTTGGAGATTGTGCGCAAGGTTCATTACACCTCTTTGGCTAAACATTACGTTATAGTTTAGTTCTTGAGATAAACCTTCCCAAATTTTTAGTGCATGATCATAAAGACCAGCGCTTGCATCCCACAAGTAATTTGATCTAATTATTGTGGTGTTTCTTCCTGTATTTCCACCGCCAATCCAACCTTTTTCAACAACAGCAATATTTTTCATATTGTGTTTTTTTGCTAAATAATAGGCAGTAGCTAATCCATGACCACCTCCACCAATTATAACTGCATCATATTCTTTTTTTGGCATGGGATCTTTCCATGCTCTTTGCCAATTCTCATGATATGAGAAAGCATTCTTGATTAACGAAAATATAGAGTACTTATTTTTCATAATTATCGAATAATTACTTTATAAATATTGAATTTTCAATACAATCACTTAATACACTATGTCATACGGAAGAGTGGGTGAGAGGCTGAAACCAGTCGTTTGCTAAATGACCGTGCGAGGAAACTTGTACCGAGGGTTCGAATCCCTCCTCTTCCGCCACTAAAATAGAGGCTTATCCTTGAAGAAGTTTGTCATTGTTATTTGCTTTTTTTCCAAGATATATCTGTAAACGTTGTAGTTCTCTAATACTCGTTGAACATAATTTCTTGTTTCTCTAAATTTTATAAGCTCAACCCAATCAACATAATCTATTTGTTTTTTTTGAGGGTTTTTGTTTAATTTTTTCCAATATTTAACTCTATTAGGGCCAGCGTTATAAGCGGCTACAGCAAAAGNGTATGCACCATCATATTGAAGTATTAATCCAGCTATATAATGAGAACCTAAATTTATATTGTACTCCGGATCAGTAGTTAATCTTGATTTTGAATACGGAAGTTTAGCTTGTTTTGAAACTAATTTTGCTGTGTAAGGCATTAGTTGCATTAGACCTTTTGCTCCAGCATGACTATTTGCACTTAAATCAAATTCACTCTCTTGTCTTATAATTGAGAGTATAAAAGCACTTTCTGGAATTTTACGACCATTAATAGTTTTTGGAGTGCTTATAATTGGGTAGTTAAATTTATTATGAAATCTTTTTTGGTACGAAGATATTTTTGAAATTTGTATTGCAAAATCATATCTTTCAATATTAGTAGCAAGCTCAGCTGCTAAAATTTCACTACCATTTGGAATGTTGTCATTTGCNAGATGTCTCAAAATAAATTTTGTATATTTGTCATNTTTAAGTTCATCTAAAAGATAAGTAATCTTNACTAATTCTTTATTAAAAAAAACTTTTCTATACTTATCATCGACAACCATATCCTTTTCTAATTCAAATTTACCATTAGGATTTAGTTTTAAAAAAGCTAATTGACCATAATAAGTAGTAAGAAATTTAGAAGCTTCTTTGTACCATTTGTTTGATTGATCTTTGTTTCCTAACTTTTCATAAGTTCTCGCAAGCCAATAAGCGCCTCTTGAGGTGCTTATTGGGTAATTTACATTTTCATAAAAATTTTGAAAATGATCTTTAGCTAAAAGAGGATCTTTTAAAAAACTTAATGCTATCCAACCGCTAAGCCACTCTGCTGCTGCAAAATCAGATCCACTTGACATTCCGTGATTACTTGAGATTTTGTANGCTGTTTCATAATTTTTTTTATAGATTAAAGCTCTTGAAATAATTTCTCGTTCTTTCCACCATTTTTCAGGTTTTANCAAATACTCTTTATTATTTTTGATATTTAGTAGAATTTCTAACGAGGAGTCTACTCGTCCTCTTTTTCTTCTCCATTTCAAACGATCATAATTTAATCCAGCNTCATTTTTTAATTTTGTNGGTACATTTTTAATTGCCTGATCAACACCATAGCCTTTAGTCATTAAAATNTATCTTGCTGTATATAGCAANTCATAATCTGTNGGNAAATATCTTAATAATCTTTTTAAATCCCATCGCTTACTATTCCATGCTAAATAATCGGCTCTTTTAATATAGTCATCTGCATTTAAATATTTTTTAAATTTTTTTCTGTAAAATCTTAATTCATTTTTAGATAAATCTGCAGTTATCCATCCATCTTTTATTAATTTTGCTCCTTTGTTTTTTTCACCAGTTAAAATAAAGCTTTCACCAAGTATCATTTTACCATATCCGCTTAAAGGTTGATCAACACTAAACCAATTAATTATTTTTTTTGGGGAAACTTTAGCAGTAGACAGCTTGTGTTCTGCAAGATATTTTAATCTTCCAATTCTTGGATATCGAGAATTTTGATCAATGAAAACTTTGTAGTCATAGAAGGATGCTTGATTTCCTTTTGTTAATAAATGCCTCCATTGTATGAAATTATAAATTGATTTATCTTTAGCTTTTTTTGCAATTCCAAGAGATGTGGACCACTTACTTTTTTTCATTTCTGAAATAGCTTTTTTGGCTATTTCAAAATCTTTTTTATTGTAATATTTCGATATTTTAACACTTCTAACAGTGTTTATGCCGCTTATAGTTGGTTTCTTTTTAGGTATATTAAATGATAATTTAATCTTTTTTTCTTTTTGAACAATTTCTTTTTCTTTAACTATTTTATCTTTATTTTTTTTTGGTTTTTTAAGAGGTTTAAGAATATTTTTAGAAATTTTTTTATCTAATTCTTCGGTAGTTAAAGATGGTTTTTTTAAAGGTATAGAGGAAATTACATCAGCCAAAACATTATTTTGGATTACTGAAAACGAGACTAATAAACCAATAAATAATAATAAATTTTTGAACATAATCTTTTAGTATATGAATCTATAAACTATGTTATAAGTATTTATGTTCAAAGGATCAAATGTTGCTTTAATCACTCCATTTAAAAATAATGGCCTAGACGAAGAAGCTTATATAAAGTTAATTCATTTTCATATAAATAATGGTACAAGTGGTCTTGTCCCAGCAGGTACTACTGGTGAGTCTCCAACTCTTAGTCACAAAGAGCATCAAAGAGTCATAGATTTATGCATCAAAGAGAGTGCTGGTAAAATTCCTGTAATTGCAGGCACTGGATCAAATTCAACAGAAGAAGCAATTTCCTTAACTACCCATGCAGAAAAGGCTGGAGCTGACGGAGCTCTAATTGTAACCCCTTATTATAACAAGCCTACACAAGAAGGATTATATCAACATTATAAAGCTATTAATGACAAATGTGGAATTCCTATAATAATTTATAATATTCCAGGAAGATCTGTAATTGATATGTCTGTTGAAACAATGGCTAAACTTTTTGAATTAAAAAATATAGTTGGTGTTAAAGATGCTACAGGAGATTTAAATAGAGTTGATCAACAATTATCAAAAATGGGTAAAGAATTTATTCAGATGACAGGAAACGATGATAATGCTTTTGAATTCAATAAAAGAGGCGGTGTTGGTACAATTAGTGTAACAGCAAATATAGCACCAAAACTGTGTTCAGATTTTCAAAAATTTTCTATTTCAAAAAATAATGATGAATTAAATAAAGCAAAAAAATTAGACGAAATATTACAACCTGTTCATAGTGCTATGTTTATTGAAAGTAATCCCAGCCCTGTAAAATATGGAGCTAAATTAATGAACTTATGTGATGACGAGGTAAGATTGCCCTTAGTCAAAGTATCAGACAATGCAAAGGTTATTATTAAAAAAGCTTTAGAGTCTGCAAAATTGATTTAATGAACAAAAAAACCAACNCTGGTTTAAAAATTATTTGTTTAAACAGAAAAGCAAGTTTTAATTATTTTTTTGAAGACCTTTTGGAGGCTGGCATTGTTTTAAAAGGTTCTGAAATTAAATCTATTAGAGATGGAAAAGTAAATATTGCAGACTCTTATGCTGTAGAAAAAAATGGTGAATTAGTTTTGATAAATTCACATATAGCAGCTTACAAACAAGCAAGTTATTCAAATCATAACCCAATGGATGAAAGAAAACTTTTATTAAACAAGAGAGAAATAAATAAATTAATAGGTAAAATGCAAAGGGATGGCTTCACAATAGTACCAACAAAAATGTATTTTAAAAAAGGTAAAGCAAAAATTGAGTTGGCTGTAGCAAAAGGAAAAAAACAGTTTGATAAAAGAGCCACAAAAAAAAATAGAGATTGGAACCGTGATAAAGCCAGATATATTAGAAAAACCAGTTAATGTAGTTTATTTAGGAATTGGCTCAAATATCGGTAATAGAATTACTTATATTGAAAAAGCAAAATCCTTATTATTAGATAATAACATAAATCCTATCGCAATATCTAGTTACTATGAGACCCCATCTTGGCCAAATCCAAAAAATCCCAAATATATAAATATCGTTCTAAAGGTTTTATGCATACATAATCCAAGGGAATTATTATATTTATGTAAAACTATAGAAGTAAAATTGGGAAGAAAAAAATCTCCTAAAAACGCACCAAGAGAATGTGATATTGATATAATTGATTTTAAAGGTATGGTTTTAATAGGTAAATTAAATTTACCACACAAAATGATGCATAAAAGAAATTTTGTTTTATTTCCTTTGTTTGAAATTGAAAAAAAATGGGTTCATCCGTTAACAAAAACAAACATTAAAGACTTAATTTTAAGCTTATCGACTAATGAAATTAGATCTATTAAACAAATTTGAATTAATGCTATAATAAAATATGCTTAATTCACAAGACCTAATAAATAAGGTTAAAGTTTATAATAAATTTTTAAATCCAGAAAGATTAGATAAAGCATATAATTTTGCTATTAAAGCTCATCAGAATCAAAAAAGAGCATCAGGAGATCCTTATTCTGTCCATCCAATTGAAGTTGCAAATATTTTAACAGAACTAAAATTAGATAGTGCAACAATTACAACTGGTTTGCTGCATGACACTATAGAGGATACTTTTGCAACTTATGAAACTATCAAAAGTGAATTTGGCGATGAAGTGGCTGAATTAGTTAATGGAGTTACTAAAATTTCTGTTTTTGAAAATACAGCTGGAGCAAATTCAAAGGTTGAAAATTTTAGAAAACTTATTTTAGCTACATCAAAAGATATTAGNGTTTTATTAGTCAAAATAGCTGACCGACTCCATAACATGAGAACAATTAAAGCTATAGCTAANGAAGAGAAGAGANACAGAATTGCACAAGAAACCATGGAAATTTATGCNCCACTTGCTGATAGAATGGGTATGCATAGAATTAGAGATGAACTTGAAGATTTGTCATTTGAAATTTTAAATAATGAAGCAAGAGAATTGATTAAAAATAAATTAGATGAAATTAAATCTGATACAAAAGATATATTTGAGTCATTATCTTTTGAATTAAGTGAAATATTAAATGATAACCACATTAACGCTGAAATTCATGGTAGAGAAAAAACACCTTTTTCCATTTGGAGAAAAGTTCAAAAAAAAAGAATTTCATTAGAACAAATTACAGATATTATTGGTTTTCGAATTAAACTCTCCTCTATAGATGAGTGCTATAAAACGCTTGGAATTTTTCATAAAAAATGGAATTGTATTCCTGGAAAATTTAAAGATTACATATCATCACCTAAGATAAATGGTTATAAATCACTTCACACATCTGTAATTGGTTCAAATAAGAAACCAATTGAAATTCAAATAAGAACTCATGAAATGCATGAATTTGCAGAAAGGGGAGTTGCTTCACACTGGAAATATAAATCTTCTGAAAAATTTAATTCATTAAGTTGGAAAGAATATGATTGGTTAAAGGACTTAGTTGAAATTATTGAAAAAAATGAAAACCCTGAACATTCCTATGAATATACAAAGTTACAAATGTTCCAAGAAAATGTCTTTTGTTTTACACCTAAAGGCTCAGTTATAAAATTACCAAAAGATGCAACACCAATTGATTTTGCCTACGCTGTTCATACTAAGATAGGAAATACAGCAATAGGATGTGAAATTAATGGAAATAAGTCTGAATTACAGGACGTTTTAAGAAATGGTGATAGAGTTAATATTATTACTTCTAAAAATCAATCACCATCATTACACTGGATACCAATAACAAAAACAGGAAAAGCAAGATCAGCAATTAGAAGATATTGGCACGATAAAGGNGAGCAAAAAGAAGAAAGAATTAAAAAATACAATACAACATTATGGATTTCTTTGCCGGATCAACCNGGTCAACTAGGAGATATTAGCTCTTTAATAGGTAGTCATAAACTTAATATTTCTAATGTTGAAATGGCTGGNAAAAATGCAAAATATATTAACTTTAAATTCAAATTGATCATAAACAACTTGAAAAACTTCACAAATTTTATTGCAGTGCTAAAACAAAAGAGTATAAAATTTAAGATAATTAGACACGAAGATAAAAGAAATGCTTTCACTCAAAAAATCCTTAAATATTTTAAAAAAAACTGATGCTCTTTTAGAAGGACATTTTGTTTTATCTTCAGGTTTACATTCCTCAAAATATATACAATGTGCAAAACTTTTAAGNTTNCCAAATTTAGNTGATAAAATTTGTAAATCTTTAGCTAATAAGATTAAAAGAAAATATAAAAAAATAGATTTAATTTTAGCTCCAGCAATGGGTGGTGTTGTTATAGGTTATGAAATTGGAAGACTTTTAAAAAAAGAAACCATATTTTGTGAACGTGTTAATGGAAAATTTACATTAAGAAGAGGGTTTAAAATTAAAAAAGGTGCAAATGTTTTAATTATTGAAGATGTTATAACTACGGGAAAATCTAGTTTAGAATGTGTTAAATTAATAAAAAATGCTAAGGCTAAACTATTGGGATTTGCATCCATAATAGATAGATCAACAAAAAAATCACTAAAAATTAAAACAGGAATTACATCTCATCTAAAAATAGATGTTCCAACATTTAGTGAAAAGCAATTACCACAAAGCTTAAAATCAATTCCCATTACAAGACCAGGAAGTAGATTTATTAAGTGAAAAGATTAGGTGTAAATATTGATCATGTAGCAACAATAAGAAATGCCAGAGGTGAACATCATCCAGATCCATATTATGCAGCATTACAAGTTATGAAAATGGGTGCTGACTCTGTAACTATTCATTTAAGAGAAGATAGAAGACATATTAATGATTTAGATGCTAAAAAAATTTGTCAATCAAAAAAAATTTTAGTTAATCTTGAAATTTCAATGAATGATAAGATTGTTAGAAATGCTCTTAAAATAAAACCTGACTATATTTGTATTGTTCCAGAAAATAGAAAAGAAGTAACAACTGAGGGTGGTTTAAACTTAACCAAAAATAAAAAAAAATTAAAAGATATAATTAAAAAATTTAAAAAAAATAAAATCAGAACCAGTTTATTTATAAACCCTTCAATTAGAGATGTTAAGAAGTCAAAAGAATTTAATGTTGATTGTGTTGAAATTCACACTGGTAAAATATCTAATCTAGTTAAATTAAATAAAACATATCACAATGAATTAGATAGAATAAAAAAATCATCAATCTTTGCAAAAAAACTTGGTATAGAAGTTCATGTAGGTCATGGATTAGATTATAAAACCACAAAAATCTTGAATAAAATTAGAGAAATCGAAGAGTTTAATATTGGTCACTATATAATTGGTGAGTCAGTATTTTTTGGGCTTTCAAAAGTTATAAAAAATTTTAAAAAAATTATTAATAAGTAGCTTATGAAAATACTTGGCATTGGTGTAGATATTATTGACAACAAAAGAATTAAAAAATTGATTAAGAATAATAAATTTAAGAATAGAATTTACAGTGCTAATGAATTAAAATTGTCATCATTATCAATATATAAAACTAGTTTTTTTTCAAAAAGATTTGCCGCAAAAGAAGCATTCGCCAAAGCTTTGGGAACAGGATTTAGAAATAGTCTAAATTTCAAAGATATAGAGGTAATTAATGATAAATTAGGAAAACCTTATTATGCCAAAAATAGAAAAATTACAAAATTAATTCAAAAGAATTTTAATGTTAAAAATTTTAATTGCTTCTTATCTATTTCTGATGAAAAGGACTATTCAACTGCATTTACAATAATTCAAACAAAATGAAATTAGATAAAAATTTTTTTTCTGAAAATATCAAAACTTTATTTTATGCTTTAATTATTGCTATCATAATAAGATCTTTTTTAATCCAACCTTTTTATATTCCATCTTCATCAATGGAACCCACTTTAGTTGTTGGGGATAGGCTTTTTGTGACTAAGTACTCATATGGATATAGCAAACATTCATTGCCATTTAGTCCAGCAATATTAAATAAAAGAATTTTGTTTAAGAATCCAAAAAGAGGTGATGTGATTGTTTTTAAAACACCTGCGGACAATAGAACAGATTATATCAAAAGATTAATAGGTCTACCTGGTGATCGAATACAATTTATTGACGCAAATTTATATCTTAACAGTAATGAAATATTCAAATCTAAAATAAAAAGTAAAACTAAAATATATTGTGGCAATACATCAATTGATGTTTATAGATTTGAGGAAAAATTACCTAATGGAAAAAAATTTCATACAGTTTATTTAAAGGACTACACTTATCAAAACTCTGATGAGTTTATAGTTCCCAAGGATCATTATTTTTTTTTAGGAGATAATAGAGATTGTTCAAAAGATAGTAGATTTTTATCAAGTGTTGGTTACGTTCATAAAGATAATTTAGTTGGCAAAGCTCAGTTCATTTTTTTTTCATCAGATAAAAAAATAGGCAGTATTTTTGCTTTTTGGAAATGGCATAAATCTATAAGATTTAACAGATCATTTAGTAAGATTAATTAATGAAAATCAAATATCAAGATTTACAAAAAAAAATAAATGTTAAATTTAAAAATTTAGATTTATTGACACAATCACTTACGCATAAAAGTTTTAATGCAAACAAAAACAATGAGAAATTAGAATTTCTTGGTGATAGAGTACTTGGATTAGTTATCGCTAAAAAACTTTTAGAAACTTATCCCGAAGAAAAAGAGGGAATACTTGATAAAAAATTTGCATCACTTGTTAATAAGAAAACCTGTTTTGAGATAGCCAAAAATATAGATTTAGAAAAATTTATTCTAACTTTTAATCCAAATAATAAAAAAATTAAAATTGAAGATAAAATCATATCTGACAGTTGTGAGGCTTTAATTGGAGCCATATATCTAGAGAAAGGTTTTAATATTGTTGAAAAAGTAATTTTATATTTATGGAAAAAAAA
>JGI26239J51126_1001319_pt1 | contig 11120 bp, 10 predicted proteins | sample SaaInlV_130m_DNA_3_FD_51126 | JGI IMG/M metagenome (IMG submission 51126)
CCCAGCCTAAGTCCAGCAAAACCGATTTTTGAAATTGTCCTTAAAACTAGTAAGTTAGAAAAATTTGAAATTTCAGATAAAAAACTTTTATCTGAATAGGCGTAGTAAGCCTCATCCAGAACAACCATGCAGCTAGTTGACTTAACAATTTCAATAATAGCATCATAATCAAATGAATTACCTGTCGGGTTATTAGGGTAAGCAATAAAAATTATCTTTGGCTTTTCTCTTTCGATCGCCAAAATAGCTTCACTTAAGTTAATATCAAAATTAGAATCTAATTTAACCCCATGGTAGTCTAAATTAACGTACTTTGATACCAGTTCATACATCACAAAACTTGGCTCAAAGCTCATTATTAAATCATCTTTACTGCAAGCAAGTGCTAAAAGCTGAATTAGCTCATCAGAGCCATTTCCTAAGAGAACTCCAAACTCATCTGGAATATCCATTAAGGCTCTAAGAGTATCTTTAAGCTCACTCGAATCAGCTTCAGGATATCTATTAACCTCAGACTGCTCAATACGTTTTAAGAATTCGACTTTTAAATCTTCGGGAACACCAAAAGGACTCTCCATTGCATCTAACTTNATCATATCCTTTGAGNCAGGCACATGNTAAGCATCGATATTTTTTATATCAGATCTTAGCCATTGTTCAATAAAGGTCATATTGGTTTAGATGAAGTTCTGTTTGGATGATATTGCATTTTACCAANCTTTTTTGCGCTTAATAGACATTGATAAGTATACTGAAGTGCCTTTTTACAAGCCACATCGACATCTTCACCGCTAGNAATTAAAGCAGAAATTGCACTCGATAAAGTACAGCCTGAACCGTGAAATTTATTTGGTAATTTGTCATAAGTGAATTTTTTAACCAACTTAGATTCATNATAAAGGCGATGCTCAATTTNAACTTCTGAACTATCCGAGGTAGTGACAAGAANCCAAGGACAATTAAGGCTGGNAACTGCTGCTTGTTCACTCAAACCAGGAGCAAGTNCATTTAGTTCAGCTAGATTGGGGGTTAGCAACAAACAAAGAGGNAAAAGCTCACTTTTCATAGCTTCAATCATCTCAATAGAGCTTAAATTTTCATCAGTTCCTGAAATTAAAATAGGATCAAGAACAATATTNAGTNGTTTTCNATCTTTAAGCAGTTTGGAAATTNCAATAATTTGACTTGATGATCCCAAAAGACCAATTTTTACTGTATTAAATGAAATATCTTCATTNATNAGATTAAATTGCCTCTCTAAAAGACTATCNTTTGTCACCTCTAATGAGTCCACTCTTTGAGTATTTTGGNCNGTTAGGGTGGTAATAATTGGAAGCGGAGTCAGTCCAAATTGATTGATAGTCTCAATATCTGCAGCTATCCCAGCAGCCCCTGATGGATCTAAGCCNGAAAATACTAAAACTGAATCGGCTTTGGGCCTATCCATGTATTATTGGGTTTCTTTTTGAATTAAATAATCGATTACTTCAAAAATCTTCTCTTCACTACCTGCACTAGTAGCGTTAACCATATACTTACCATTTACAATGAAAGCTGGAACCCCAGTAATACGGTATTTATAAGTATTAGCTTTGGCTTTGTTAACTGCAACCTTAACTGGAAATGACTCGTAAACTTTATTTGCTTTAGCTTCATCAACTCCATTTAATGCAAGCCATGTCAAAAAATCTTGCTGAGTTTTAAAGTTCAATTTCTGAATATGAATCGCATTGAATAATGCAGAATGTAATCGATCAAGCTCACCCAATTCCTCTAAAACATAATAAAAAGGTAGAGCCATACTCCCATCCAGGGAAAACAGCTGGCTGGAGGACTAATTGAGCTGAACTGTCCATTGTCTGCATCCAATCTTCGAGCATAGGATGAACGGAGAAACAGTGCGGGCAAAAATACCAAAACAACTCTCTAACTTCGACCTGATTTCCAGTTTCAGTTTTTACTGGCTTATCTAGAACAACGTAATTTTTTCCAGCAACAAACTCTGCCTGAGTAGTGTTAGTAAAAAAAACAAAAACTGATAGAACAATCAATGAGGTAAGTGCTGTTATTTTTTTCATGTTATTGGTCATTTTTATTTCAAAAATAAATTATAGATAAATTCGGTTAATAACACTAATTATTTATATGAATAATTATCTTTCAGATAACGAATTTAAATAAGCTTAATTATATAGTATATCAATATTATACTTGTGCAAATCAAAATCTTGATTACTCTGGAAATCTTCCCAGAGGTTTGAATATGGAACCTTTTTTTCTGGGTGAACACCTTCAGGGTTAAGCTCAAAAAGAGGAGCCAAGACAAACGCATACTTAAGAATATCTTTTCGAGGAATGTTTAATTTTTCATCAATTNGGTCATCGAACAAAACAAGGTCTAGGTCAATAATCCTTGAAGAGAATTTTGGAAGCTTTCGATTTCTTCCAATTGAGTCTTCAATTTGATGCAAAATATTTATAACTTCAGATGCACTTTTTTGAGTTTCAACATTGACCCCAACATTATAAAAATCATTCCCCTCAAAGCCCTCAGAAGGACTCTCAAAAACTGAAGAAATAGTAATTTTATTAAAAAAGGGTTGAAGCCGATCTAGTGCTAAACGAATATTTTTTCGTCTATCTTGGTTTGAACCAATATTAAGATGCAGCTGGCTCATTAACTTTTTGACCTCTCGATAATTACTCCAACTCCTTCAGCGCCAGTAATGGCTTCACCTTTATTAAGCTTTAATTTAACCCAATTAACNTTAAACTCATTTAGAATAAGCTGACAAATCTTCTCTGCCAAGGTTTCAACAAGNTCAAACTTAGACTCACGAACAAAACTTGCTATACGTTTACACACATTTTTATAATTTAAAGCTTGGTCAATGTGNTCAGTTTTAGACGCAGCTGCTATGTCAGAAGACATCTCTATATCAAGCACTATTTCTTGGCGAATCTTCCTCTCCCAATCGTAAATACCGATCACTGTATCAACTTTAAGACCTTGCACAAAAACAATATCCATAATATATATAAATTTATTAAAACCCCTTATGATACCTTTGTGATATCCACTAATAACCACAATAAATTGCTTTCATTGATATAATTCGCGGATAAATTGAAATTTCATTTCAAAAAATATTAGGAGAATTTGTTGTTATATTTTTTAATTGCTAGCTATTTGCTAGGATCAGTTTCGAGCGCTATTATTATTTGCCGTATTCTTGGTTTGCCAGATCCTAGAACTGAGGGGTCTAAAAACCCAGGGGCTACAAATGTCCTTAGAATTGGTGGAAAAAAAGTTGCGGCATTTGTTCTTATATTTGATGGCCTTAAGGGCGCAATGCCTGTCTTGCTTGCTCATTATTTTGGCCTAAGCCTGTTTGAGTTAACAATTATTCTCCTCAGCGCTTTCCTAGGNCATGTTTTTCCAATTTACTATGGGTTTAAAGGCGGTAAAGGTGTTGCAACATACCTGGGAGGNCTNATNGGTTTAAATTTCTTTGTAGGATTAACATTTTCAATTATTTGGCTTATCGTCGCCAAAGTAATAAAAGTATCGTCCATTGCAGCCTTAACTGCAACCCTTCTCTCTCCCATTTATTTTTATTTCATAACTACTCATGACGTGAAAGCAACTTTGATTATTTTTCTAATTAATCTGTTTATCTATTTTACTCACCGTGAGAATATTAGACGAATTATGAATGGAGAAGAGGGGGTAATTGGCTCTTAGTTAGAAGTGTTACTCTGTCTTAATACTTACACCACGATTTAATAACGCGTTAGCTACAAAAGCTAGAACAATGATCATTAAGATAGGAACTAAAAAAGCTTTCCAAAGCTCAACTGAACCAACACCTAGAAAACCTAATCTAAATGCATCCATCATATAATAGATAGGATTAAATGAAGATAGCCCTCTCCAGAAACTTGGCAAAATATCAATACTATAAAACATCCCACCAAGATACGTCAGTGGCAGTAAAACAAAGTTTGGAATTATTGAAATATCGTCAAAAGTCCTTGCAAAAACAGCATTTATAAAGCCAGCAAGAGCAAACATTACTGATGTTAAAAGGAAAGTAATACCAATAATCAAAAGACTATAAATTTTAATTTCAACAAAAAATGATATGGTAAAGGTTACAGCAAGTCCAACGCAAAACCCTCTTGCTATGCCGCCACTAACAAACCCTAATAAAATAACCCAATTGGGTGTTGTTGAAACTAACAATTCTTCAAAACTGTTATTGTATTTAGTCATAAAAAATGAGGAGACAGTATTTGCATAAGACTGCATGATAACCGTCATAAGAATAATTCCTGGAACAATAAAGTGGAGATAGTCAATACCCTGCATTTGGCCAATTCTTCCGCCCATTAAACCACCAAATATTAGCAAGTAAAGAGAAGTTGTGATAACTGGTGGAACGATAGTTTGAACCCAAATTCGTGCAAATCTAAGTATTTCTTTAATAACAATTGTCTTATAAGCAATCCACATAATATTTAACTTGTAAGAGATAAAAAGAGGCCTTCTAAGCGATTTTGTGANCTACGAAGATGGGAGACATGAATATTTTTAGNAGACAAACTAGAAACCACATCAGAAATTGAAGTGCCGTCTCCAAGAGCAACTTGCAAAGTATAGTCATCTATCAATTTACAGTCGCAATCATTGATCTTAATATTACTATTTAACTTTTCGACAGTATCTAAAATAATGACTTGTTTTTTTGCCTTAGAGAGGAGTTTTTTCATATTTGATTGTTCAACTAANACACCATTATTAAGAATTGCAATATTTCTGCACAAAGACTCGGCCTCTTCCAAATAATGAGTGGTTAAAATAATTGTCATTCCTTCTTTATTTAGCTGGGTTAAATAATGCCACATTGATTGACGAATTTCCACATCAACACCAGCGGTTGGTTCATCTAAGATCAANATNCTAGGTTTGTGCATTAATGCCCTTGCAAGCATTAGGCGCCTTTTCATGCCTCCAGATAAAGATTGGGCAACATCAAAACGTCGATCCCACAATTCCATCTTTTTTAAAAGNNCTTCTGCCTGAATTTTGGCATCATTTCTTGGGATGCCAAAATAGCCTGCTTGGTTTATCAAAATCTCCATATTAGGCTCATGAGGATTAAAGTTAAACTCTTGCGGCATTAAGCCAATCATTTTTTTGACTTCATTCGTATGTAATTTCTGATCCAATCCATTAATTAGAACCTCGCCCGAGGTACGTTTCAATAATCCTGCAATAATTCCAATTGCGGTGGTCTTGCCCGCCCCATTAGACCCTAAAAGTGCAAAAAAGTCACCCTTCTCAACCCTTAGATTAATACCTTTTAAAGCTTCAAGTTTGTTGGAATATGTTTTAGCTAGGTTTAGAGTAGAAAGAGCAAGAGACATAAATTAATGACAAGGGGGCAAAAAAGTTAAGAGTAAATGTGGATTATTTATCGTTTTAGTATATAAATTAATTTTAACATTAATCGCCTTTCATAGAGTAAATTTGGGATAATTAGAATGTTCAAAATTAAAGCAATTTAATAGTACATATGCCTACCCAAAAAAATGTAGAGTTACCTGATATTGGTGATTTTGATGCCGTAGATATTATCGAAGTTCTTGTAAAGGTTGGAGATACTGTAAATGAAAATGACAGCATCATTACACTTGAGACAGATAAAGCTACAATGGAAATACCGGCTCCCTTTTCAGGAAAGGTAACTAGCCTTTCAATAAAGGTTGGAGATAAGGTAGTTCAAGGTGACCTAATACTGACTCTAGAAAGTGAGTCTGAAACTGAAACTGATTCTGAAGTTGAAACTGATTCTGAAGTTGAAACTGATGCCTCATCAGATCAATCAGATAACAAGGTAATTGATAATAGTGAGGCAACAGTCACTTCAACTGTATCGCAAGATAATATAAAACAACCAGAGGAAGTCTCACTCAAAACAGATTCAAATTCGCATGCATCACCTTCAATTAGAAAACTAGCTAGAGAACTTGGAGTTAGCTTATCAAGAATAAATGGAACTGGGAAAAAAGGACGGATTCTTGAGAAAGATTTAAAATCCTTTGTAAAGGAGCTTGTTACTCATGGAAATTTAAATGAAGAGGTTGAGGCAATCCCTTTATCAAGGATCAAGAAATTGTCCGGAAAACATCTTTCTAATTGCTGGAATACGATTCCACATGTCACCCAATTTGATGAAGTTAATATTGATCAATTAGAAAAATTTCGTAAGCATCAAAAAGAAAAAAATATTAAATTAAGCCCTTTAGTTTTCATTATGAAGGCGGTTGTTCAAGTCCTAAAACGCCACCCCAACTTTAATGCCTCTTTGGATGAAGGTGGGGAAAACCTTATTCTTAAAAAATACTTCAATCTTGGAATAGCCGTTGATACTCCTAATGGTCTTCTAGTCCCAGTTGTTAAAGATGTCAGCAAAAAGTCACTGATTGAACTTTCGGAAGAGCTTGCAGATATTTCTTTGAGAGCACGAGAAGGTAAACTTGATTCAAGTGAAATGAAGGGGGCTGGTTTCACAATATCTAGCTTAGGTGGTATCGGTGGAACACAATTCACACCGATCATTAACTCTCCGGAAGTTGCAATTTTAGGTGTATCAAGAACTCAAATTAAACCTATTTGGAATGGTAACTCTTTTGAGCCAACTGCGATGATTCCATTGGCACTTTCATATGACCATAGAGTAATTGATGGCGCTGAGGGAGCAAGGTTTATGGCTGAATTAAATCAAGTCTTAAGTAATATTATGGAGATGTTGTTATGATTAAAACTCAAGTCTTAGTTATTGGATCTGGTCCTGGTGGATATACTGCAGCATTTAGAGCTGCAGACTTAGGAAAAGAAGTGACTCTTATTGAGCGCCACGAATCATTAGGTGGTGTTTGTCTTAACGTTGGCTGTATTCCATCCAAATCACTTCTTCATACAGCTGAAGTTATTAATGAAACTAAACATGCAAGTGAACTTGGGATAACTTTTTCAAAACCCAAAATTGATCTTAAGGGTGTAATAAAAAATAAAGATAGCATAGTTAATAAACTTACAGGCGGTATCCAGGCACTTGCCAAAGCAAGAAAAGTAAAAGTTATTAATGGGTACGCTAAATTTTTATCTAAAAATCAAGTTACTCTTGATGGCACTGATGAAGTTATAGAGTTTGAACAGTGCGTTATTTCTGTAGGATCAAGGGTTACTAAGTTCCCTATGTTTCCTTTTGAGGATAAAAGGGTAATGGATTCTACTGATGCTCTTCTTTTGGATGATATACCGAAACGAATGCTAGTTGTTGGTGGTGGAATTATTGGCTTAGAGATGGCTACAATTTATGACGCCCTTGGGACTGAAATTACAATTGTTGAACTCGGAAGTCAAATCATTCCTGCTGCTGATAAGGATATTGTTAATCCGCTCTTTAAGAAAATTAAGAAAAATTATGCAAATATTTTCTTAAACACAAAAGTCACTTCAATGACTGCGTTAAAAAAAGGCATTAAAGTAGTTTTTGAGGGCAAAGATGCCCCTAAGTCAGATACGTTTGACAAAGTTTTAGTCGCAGTTGGAAGAACCCCTAATGGAACGCTCATAGATGCTGACAAAGCTGGTGTTAATTTTAATGAAAATGGCTTCATTGAGACAAACAAACAAATGAAAACTAACGTTGAAAATATCTATGCAATTGGGGATGTTGTTGGCCAACCAATGCTTGCTCATAAGGCAGTTCATGAGGCTAAAGTTGCTGCTGAAGTCATTTGTGGCAAAAAGTCTGGTTTTGATGCTCTGACAATTCCTTCGGTTGCTTATACAGACCCAGAGGTTGCATGGACAGGCAAAACTGAAAAAGAGCTTAAAGAAGCTGGTATAGAGTTTAAAAAAGGCATTTTTCCGTGGGCTGCATCTGGAAGAAGTTTAAGTATTGGAAGAACTGAAGGGGTATCAAAAAGCCTTTTTGATTCTAAATCGGGTAAGATTCTCGGCATGGGTATATGTGGAACAAATGCAGGCGACTTGATTGCAGAGGCAAGTCTAGCAATTGAAATGGGTTGTGATATGAGTGATATTGCGTTAACTATACATGCTCACCCAACATTATCAGAAACGACTGCGTTTGCAGCAGAAATGGCTGAGGGAACAATTACAGACTTAATGCCTCCAAGGAAAAGAAAGTAGGTTTAATATGGATTTTAAAGAAGCAAGAAAAAATGTTATCGAGCAACAAATTAGACCTTGGGGTGGACTCAATGTAAGAGCAAATCAAGCACTTTCAGATATTCCACGGGAGAACTTTGTNCCTGAGGAGTATCAAAAACTAGTATTCGCAGATATNGAGATACCTCTAAATGNATTAGACAAGATGCTCTCTCCAAAAATAGAGGGAAGAATATTAGACAGTCTCAATCTTCAAGGCAATGAAGATACCCTAGAGGTTGGCACTGGAAGTGGTTACTTAACATCCGTTCTAGCAAAACTATCAAACTCAGTCACAAGCATTGAAATTGAGCATGACTTATATCTTAAAGCGAAAGAAGATATAGGAAAACTCAAGCTAAACAACATTACACTCATTAATGAGGCTTTTAGTTCTTCAAATTTTAAAGAGGCTCAGTTTGACACAATTGTCATTAGTTCTGCCCTACCCACGATAGGGGATGATTTAAAAAAACTTTTAAAAGTAGGTGGAAAATTATTTGTTGTTGTAGGCTCAAAAAATCAAATGCACGCTTNCCTAATTTCAAGAGAAACTGNACNTCTTTGGAATTCTAAATCCCTTTTTGAAACTCATCTAGAATTCATGAAAGGTCATGAACCATCTATACAATTCTCTTTTTGATTTGGAATAGGCAGCCATGCTTAATTCAATTTTAAACTTTTTAACTAAAAAGCCTACTTGGTCTTTATTTGCATTTTTAGTTATCATTGGTGCATCGTTTCTTCAGATACAACATTTCTCCCTTGACGCTTCATCAGAATCATTATCTTTAGATGGCGATAACAATCTAGAGCTTTACTTTGACACTCAAAAAACTTTTGGCTCAGATGAGTCATTGATAATTAGCTATTCAGCTAAAGATGGGACAGTGCTTTCAAAAGAGCAATTGACTTATTTAAGGTCACTAAGGGATGAATTATTAGATATTAATGGAATTAGCTCAGTCATATCAATTCTAGATGTTTCACTTTTTCAATCACCGCCACTCTCACTGGTTGAACTAGCAAGTGATGTTTATACAATTGACAATGGAAAAGCCGATCAAGGCCTTGTTGCTAAAGAATTTCAAAATAGCCCTCTCTACGCTAATAACATTGTCAGCTCTGATTTAAAAACTACAGCTTTATTAATCCCCCTCGCAACTGATGATCATAAAGTACTAATAAATGATGACTCACTAAAGCTATTAATAGAAAAAATTCGTGCAACAATGAGTCAATATGAAAATAACGCCACACTTTACTTGGGCGGCGTCCCGATGATTAGAAATGATGTCATTGATTTTATTAAAAATGATTTAATTATATTTAGTCTTGCTGTTGTCTTAGCTATGTCATTAATGCTTTCACTCTTTTTTCAGAAAATTAGATGGGTTTTAATCCCAATTGCAATAAGCATCATTGGCGCTTTGTTTATGACTGGATTGATTAGCGCAATAGGTTGGAAGGTGACGGTGATTTCTGCTAATTTCTTTTCACTTCTTCTTGTCATGACTCTATCAGTAATTATTCATTTAGTTGTTCGATATAGAGAAATATCAAGCCAACAAACAGGTATCAGTAACGACGAAATGATAAGAAGAACTATAAATGAAATGATTAGGCCATGCATCTATACAGTTGTCACAACCATAGCTGCATTTGCTTCACTGACTGCAAGCAATGTGCAGCCTGTAATTGATTTTGGTTTAATGATGAGTATTGGTGTCACGGTTGCATTTATATTGTCATTTATAGGTTTTGCAATAGTCATGACGCTCATACCGATAACTCAATCATCACAAAAACCTGGGCAATTTTATGTCCTTCAAAAGTTAGCTATTGCAACAGATAGAGGCGGCAAGCAAATACTTTTTGGTATAGCAATATTAAGCGCTATTGCAATTTTTGGTTTAACTAAGCTCTCTGTAGAAAATAGCTTTATCAATTACTTTAAAAAAGATACTGAAATCTATCAAGGACTTAATTTCATAGACAAAGAACTGGGNGGCACGATTCCACTTGAAATTGTTTTTAATGATTTAGCAAGTGCGTACTGGGCAGATGCTAGTCTCAGAGATGACTTTCATGAAGTTCATCAATATCTCGATAGCATTCCAAGCATAGGAAAGGTTTTATCAATCGATACNTTTATGCAGGTNCTCAAAGAATCTAACGATGGAAAANCACCTAATGGCTTTTTGCTGATTCTTGGCAAAAACAATATGCCTGATTTTGCAAAATCCCAAGTTTTAAAGCCTCACATATCAGATGAAACTGATCAAATCAGGATTGTTGNTAGAGTTAAAGAAACAACAACTGGCTTAAACAGAAACCAATTAATAATNGACATCAAAAATGAATTAGTTGAAAATTTTNACTTTAGCGAAGATGATTTTTATTTCACTGGAACTTTTTCACTCTACAACAATCTATTACAAAGTTTATTCTCTTCACAAATCAAAACTATCTTGACTGTTTTTACAGTCATCTTTATGCTTTTTATGATTGTATTTAGGTCTATCTCTATTGCGCTAATAGCAGTAATACCCAACATCATACCTTCTCTTATCATTCTTGGATTAATGGGCTTAGCAAGAATACCTCTGGATATAATGACAATTACAATAGCCGCTATTGCTATAGGAATTGGTATTGATAATGCCATACACTATATAAGTAGATTTAAATCAGAGCTTCTAGTAGAGGGTGACTATGTCTCTTCAATGTATAGAGCTCATAACTCTATTGGTGTCTCTATGTTTTATACAGCATCAACGGTTGCAATAGGATTCCTTGTTTTGATATTGTCGAACTTTATCCCAAGCATATATTTTGGAATTTTCATGGCAATTGCAATGCTTAGTGCTGTAGT
>JGI26239J51126_1001327_pt1 | contig 11078 bp, 12 predicted proteins | sample SaaInlV_130m_DNA_3_FD_51126 | JGI IMG/M metagenome (IMG submission 51126)
ATTCTCAATGGTTCTATTATCTAGTTTAGGAAATTCAGCATCCCTAGGCTCAAACTCTCCTTTTATGAAAATTATGAAAGATAAGAAAAAACTAATGGCATCTTTTATAATTATGATGATTCCTATTGCATTACTTGGTGAAACTACTGGACTTGTAATGCTTGGTGTGACTATTGTTGTAACATTGGTAATTTTGGCAATGTCCAACCGTAGTTTTGGTGGAATTACTGGCGATGTTCTTGGCTCGACTAATGAATTAACCCGTTTAGCATCATTGATGGTGTTTGTATCGCTATGATTGGTTTGGTTATGGCTGGTGGCAAAGGTACGCGTATGAATTTAGATGGTGAAAAATTATTACTCAAATATAAAAAACCAATAATTCTTCATGTAGTTGATTCTTTAAATGATTCAAAATGTTTTTCAAAAATACTGGCGCTAACTAGTTCTAATTCTCCAATGACAAAAAAATTGTTAGAACAAAATAAAATTGATATTTTTGATACTGATGGAGTTGGTTATGTTGAAGATTTGAGTTTAGTACTTCAATCTACTAATGACTCTGTTTTAGTCACTTCTGGTGACTTACCATTATTAGATAAAGAAATCATACAACAAATTGTTAATTGTTATGATCCTGAAAAAACTTGGACAAGNATACTTGTAACTAATAATTTTTTAGCAAAACTTGGGTTAGAGTCAAATTATTCTATACATTGTGACGATCAAAAATGCAATTACACTGGAATTTCTTTAGTTAACGCAAATAAAATTTCTTCATCTGAAAATATTGACGAAAATTATCTTATAATCGATGACAAACGTGTTGCANTTAATTTAAACACAAAGCAGGATTATGAATTACTCGGCACTACCTGAAATTTTGCCATTTATTTTAGCTTTGGAACCTGTTGGNTCTGAAATTGTATTTCCACAAGAATTACATGAAACTACTGTTGATGCATGAGAATANACTACCTGTAATTCNCCNCATTCTTCACAATTNACTTTNTGAAACTTACTTGACGGCTTTGGAATTTCTATGTGTGCTTTCTTCATGCTGCTACCAACTCAAATTTCTTAATTCTAACTCCTTTTTTATTGTATTTCTTTTTACATACAGTACATGTCATAATAGGCGTAACTTTCTTTGTAACTTTNGCTGGTTTTGCAAGTTTTGGGAATTTTTGTCCACCATANCCTTTTTTGCGTATAGCGTGACGACGTTCACCTGCTGCCATNCCTCGTCTTTTTCCAGCTTTNTAAATTCCAACTTTTTGTTCAGTATGTGCATTACATTTTGCACAAAATTTNCTGATCACTTTTGGAATGTTCATATCAACAAAACCTTCTCAACCGTAATTTAAGCATTGAACCTATAATAATCATAAAATTGATTGTTAATTATGAATTCAAGCCTAGCACAGTCAATTAACTCCCTGAATTCAGTAGCACTTGGTGACAAAAAATCTGATCTTATACTAAAGAATTGCAATTTACTTTCAGTTTACACTAGAGAAATTATTCCAAAAATTCAGATCGCAATAATTGACGATCGTATTGCATATGTCGGTCCTGACGCTAGTCATACGATAGGCTCAAAAACAAAAATCATTGATATTAAAGATAAATTTGTCAGTCCTGGGTTTGCTGACCCTCATTTACACATTGATCAATTTGTACTACCTTCCGAATTTGCAAAACAAGCTCTTCTTTGTGGTGTAACCTCACTGTTTTCTGATCCTATTGACGTTGTTAGTATTGGCGGTTACAGAGGTTTTCAAGAATTTCTTAAACTAGGGGAAGATCTGCCGATTAGAATATTCCAAGTAGTTCCTGGAGGGCTTCCAGTAGATGCAAAATTTAGCAATACCAAATCTTTAACTTCTTTTCAAGAGANATCTGCAATTAAACATCCACATGTAATTGGCATGGGCGAAGTTTTTTCATGGACTAAAGTAATTTTACGCGAACCTAAAACAATGAAGTCACTTTCAACAATGCTGGAATGTGATTGCATAATTAATGGACATACTGCTGGGGCAAGTGATAAAAAACTNAACGCATATGTTTCATCTGGAATACTTTCTTGCCATGAGCCCATTAATTTTGATCAAGTGTTAGAACGATTACGTCTTGGAATGTGGATAATGATTAGAGAGGGTTCTATACGTCGTGATTTAAAAGAAATCATTCCACGTGTATTGTCACATGGAACATATCTTAATCGATTGATGTTTTGTTCTGATGGTCTTGATCCGTTAGACATTTCTAAATTTGGCCATATTGATTATTGTATACGTGAATCCATTAAACTTGGTTTAGAGCCTATAGATGCAGTTACGATGGCATCTAAGAATAATTTTGATTATTATAATATGGAAAAAGATCTTGGCGGGATTGCNCCTGGAAAATTAGCTGATATTCTAGTTTTTGATAATTTAAAATCATTTAAGCCAAAACATGTTTTTGTTGGAGGTAAACTTGTAGTTTCTAATGGTGTTTTTATTGCCAAGATGAAGAAAAATATTATTTCTCCATGGATTAAAAAAACTGTTAAATTAAAAAAATTCTCTGAACGTGATTTTCTTATTAAATCTAAGAAAAATAGTGTAGTTGCAAATACAATTTTTATGCAAAATGAAATAATTACTAAATTAGGTTCGTCTGAACTTTATTCNAAAGATGGACATGTTTCTGCATCCNTTGATTCTGATATTTGGAAAGTTGCAGCATTTGATAGAATNCATGGAACGAATAANCATTCTATTGGATTTCTTGAAAATTTTGGTGCTGATATTGGAGCGTTTGCTTCGACATGGAGTTTTCATGAAAATAATTTGATTGTACTCGGTTCAAATGATTCTGATATGGCCGTAGCATCTAACCATTTAATTAAAAATCAAGGTGGACTAGTTGTAGTAAAATCTGGAAAAATACTTGCTTCGCTTCCTTTACAGTTTGGAGGNATCATTTCAACAGATTCTTTTGAAACTGTTTCATCTAATTTTGAAAAGATCAATNACACCATTGTGGATTTAGGATGTAAATTCACTCGACCTCATTTGATCCCTTTGTTCTTACCATTCTTAGCTTTACCGTCTGTTAGAATCCTTGCAGGTGGAATTGTNGATGTTAAAAAGCGATCTTATATCTCCCCAATTAATTAGGCAATGTTAAAAAGGGGGATTTTGACATTTGAAAATGAATCAAAATGGCATCAATTCAACAAGGACCTAATGGNCCAGTTTTAGTTCTCAAAGAGAGCGCATTACAAACAAAAGGTAAGGATGCACAACAAAATAATATTGCAGCCGCAAAATTGGTTGCCCAATTAGTAAAAAGCAGTCTTGGACCTCGTGGTTTAGATAAAATGCTAGTTGATTCCCTAGGCGACGTTACGATTACAAATGATGGTGCTACCATTCTTAAAGAAATTGATGTTCAACACCCAGCAGCAAAAATGATTGTTGAAATTTCTAAAACTGTTGATAATGAAGTAGGCGATGGAACAACTTCTTCTGTTGTATTTGGTGGGGCATTATTAGCTAGAGCAGAAGATCTCTTGAAAAAAGATGTTCATTCTTCAACCATCATTGAAGGTTTCCAAGCCGCATCTGAAAAAACTTTAGAAATCTATTCACAATTATCTAAAAAAATTCAGCCTGACGATAAAGCATCACTTCTTAAAATTGCTTCAACTAGTATGCAATCCAAATTAATTTCTGAAGATAGTACTAATTTATCAAAAATTGTAGTTGATGCAATTCTTGCTATTGCAACAAAAAAAGGTGACCAGTACTCTGTTGATCTTGAAAATATTAAAGTTGAAAAGAAACCAGGTGGTTCAATTGACGATACACAAATTATACAAGGCATTGTTTTAGATAAAGAAATTGTTCATAGTGGAATGCCTACTAGAATAGAAACTGCAAAAATTGCACTAATTAACTCTGCACTAGAAATTGAAAAAACAGAGATGAGTGCAGAAATTAGAATTACTGATCCAACTCAAATGCAGATGTTCTTAGAAGAGGAAAATAGAATGCTAAAAACAATGGTTGATAAATTACATGATGTCGGTGCTAATGTTTTGATTTGCCAAAAAGGAATCGACGATATTGCGCAACATTATCTTTCTAAGCACGGTATTATGGCAGTTCGTCGTGTTAAAGAAAGTGATATGATAAAACTTTCTAANGCTACAGACGGTCGTGTTATTAGTAATTTGGATGATTTGTCTGAAAATGATCTTGGTCATGCTAATTTGGCTCATCAAAAGAAAGTTGAATCTGATAAATGGGTTTTCATTGAAGGATGTAAGCATCCTCAATCTGTTACCATGTTAATTCGTGGAGGAACTCAAAGAGTAATTGATGAAGTCGATCGTTCTATTCATGATTCTTTAATGGTAGTAAAAGATGTAATTGAAAAACCTGAAATTGTTGCCGGTGGCGGTGCTCCTGAATCATTTGCAGCATCACAACTCAAAACTTGGGCTGATAATTTTGATGGAAGAGAACAACTTGCAATTAAAAAATATGCTGAAGCATTAGAGGTAATACCATTAACTATTGCAGAAAATGCAGGAATGGATCCAATTGACACAATGGCTACCTTAAGATCAAAACAAAGTCAAGGTCAAAAATGGACTGGAATTGATGCTAAAAATACAAAAATCGCTGATATGATGGCAATTAATGTTTTAGAGCCAATTGTAGTTAAAGAGCAAATTATAAAATCTGCAACTGAGGCAGCATGTATGATTCTTAGAATCGATGATGTAATCGCTATATCTGGTGGTCCAGGTGGCGGCGGCCCAATGGGATAAACTTAGTTAAAACTTAATCATACTACCTTTCATAAATTATTGTTGTACAAAATTGGTGTAGATTTAGGTGGTACTAAGACAGAGATCGTTGTTCTTGATGAAAATCTAAACGTTTTAGAACGAAAAAGAGTACCTACTCCTCAAAATAATTACAATAAAATTATCGACACTATTGCAACTTTAGTTTTTGATGTATCTCAAAATATTTCTGATTTTTCTTTGGGCCTTTGTTGTCCTGGGACAATTTCAAAACAAACTGGATTAATTAAAAATAGTAATACTCAGTGCTTAATTGGTAAATCTCTAAAAATAGATTTAGAAAATAAATTGAAAAAAAATATTTCCATTGAAAACGATGCCAATTGTTTTACAATTGCTGAATCTCAAATGGGGGCAGGTGTTGGATTTGATTTAGTTTTTGGTGTGATAATGGGAACTGGTGTCGGTGGGGGAATTTCAATTAATGGTATTCTTCATTCTGGTAGAAACAATATTGCAGGCGAATGGGGACATCATACTTTACATTACAATGGAAATTCCTGCTATTGTGGTAAATCTGGATGTGTGGAAACATACATCAGCGGACCTTCTTTGGAAAAACGCTGGAACCAGTTAACTGGATTAACTCAATCTATGCCTGAAATTATTAGTAATTTTGATACTCATATAGGGAAAAAATGGAAAGATGAATTTTTAGAAAACTTGGGTTATGGTCTTGCAAATGTAATTGACATTTTAGATCCTGATGCAATAATACTTGGTGGAGGTTTATCTAATGTTGATTTCTTATACACTGAAGGTAAGGACTCCGTTTATTCAAAAGTATTTTCAGATATAATTGAGACGCCAATATTGAAAAATAATCTTGGTGATTCTTCAGGTGTATTTGGTGCTGCACTATTATATTGATTATTTTGGACATCCTTCCATTTTTACAATAAAATACCCATTCGTCATAATTTCTATTTCGATATCTTCTGCAACTGATTCTGAATGACAGAATTTACATTCCTCTGTACTTACTTTTGCATTTTTTTCACCAATTGATTCTAACCATTCTTTTGCAAAAGAAATTGCAATCGTAGAATCATTTTTGTCTGTAATTACATCAAAATGCATTGTATGCCCATCGTTTGATTTAACATACGTATCAAAGACATGGAAATTCATATCAATCATAAATTTTTAACATGTTCGTCTCTAATTTCAAGACATTTATCTACAATTTTATTAACATCTGCATCTAATTCTGTAGTTATCAGAATTAACCCTGCGCCCCCAATAGGTATTGTAATTCTATAGATTTTTTCATATTTTGCTAATGCATAAAGTGGAGTTCCAATTTTATCTGCAGTTTTTTTCCTTGTTGACCATCTGTAGATTGCTTGTGACAGTGATGCTTCCGTTTCTTCTCTACTTAGATGAGATGTTATTCCCGGCCTAATTTTGTCAACAAGTTCCCCATAATCATAAACAGCTGCATATCTGATTTTTTCATTAGATTCTAGTATTTGATCACAGATTTTTTGATAATTCATAATTTTTCACTATTGTGGTTCAATGGTTGCAGGAGGTTTACTCGAAATTGTATATGTTACCCAAGTTACATCTTCAATTTCATTTGTAATTCTATTACTCATTTTTTCTAATACTTCATGTGGAAGTCTTGTCCAATCTGCAGTCATTGCGTCAATAGAATCCACAACTCTAATCATAACTATGTTTCCATATCTTCTCTCATCTCCAACCACTCCTACTGCTTTATCATCGCCTACTGCTGCATAGGCTTGCCAAACTTTTGTATAAAAACCAGATTCCATTAATTCATCTTCAACAATTTTACTTGCTACTTTTGAAATTTCTAATTTTGTTGGGGTGACTTCGCCAATTATTCTAACTGATAATCCTGGACCTGGAAATGGATGTCTCATGAACAGTTTTTCAGGCACACCTAAAATTTTAGCAATTTCTCTAACTTCATCTTTGTATAGTTCTCTTAATGGCTCTAAAATTTCTAAATTAAGCCAATCTGGTAATCCTCCTACATTATGGTGAGATTTTATCATAGCTGCTGGACCTTTTGAAACCCCACTTTCAATTATATCTGGATACAATGTTCCTTGTGCTAACCATTTGAAAGGACCTTCTTTTTCAGCAAACTTGGTAAAAACATGAATAAACTCTTCACCGACAATTTTTCTTTTTGCTTCTGGATCTTCCACTCCTTTTAATTTTGCAAGAAATTGTTCTCCAGCATTAACTGCTGTAAAATTAACTTTAAAATTCTCTTTAAACATCTCTTCCACTTCTTTTTCTTCGTTTAATCGTAACAAACCATTATCTACAAAAACACACTTGAGTCTATCTCCAATTGCTTTATCAATAAGTAATGCTACAACTGTGGAGTCTATTCCTCCGCTAACTCCGCAGAGGACATTTCCTTCGATTTTTGAAATTTTTTCTACTGCTGTATCGATAAAACCTTTCATTGTCCAATCTTGTTTTGCACCACATACTTTTAGTACAAAATTTTTGAGAATTTGTGTACCTTGTTCTGTGTGTACTACTTCTGGATGGAATTGAATTCCATAAACTGATTTTTCATCTGATGCAATTGCTGCAGCTTTTGCACCTTCTGTATGGCCTATTATTTTAAANCCTGATGGAATTTCTTCAGCCTCATCACCGTGACTCATCCATGCTCTAACTGATTTACCTACTCCNTTTAGTAAGTCACTATCGTTATCTATTGTTAAAATTGATGAACCATATTCTTTGTTTGCTCTTTTTACTTTACCTCCAAATTCTTCTACAATTAATTGGTGTCCATAGCAAATTCCTAATAACGGTAAATCCATGTNAAAAATTTTATTTTCTGGAACTGGAGCTTCTGAATTATACACACTAGATGGTCCTCCAGAAAAAATTATTCCTTTTGGATTGTGTTTTTGTATTTCTTCATAAGTAATATCATATGGTACTAGTTCTGCAAAAACAGAGAATTCTCTAATTCTTCTACAAATTAAATGACTGTATTGAGAACCAAAGTCTAAAACTAAAATTTTATCCATATAATCACTTACTAATATTTTCCAACATTCTTGTTAATGACCATCCTGCCGTATTGATTAATTCTGTCACTCTTTCTTTTTGTCTATAATTCTTAATTATAATCTCTCTGATGTCTACTCCGTTTTTATTTATAATGTAATCTATTATTGATTCCTTCTGGATTTTTCCATTTTGTACTTCGACAGAATCTTTCTTTATCATTTCTCCAATAATTCTATCTAAAAAGAATGATTTGAAAGGTGGAGTATCTACATTAATCATAATTTGTTCATCTAAAATTATTGAAACTTGATCTGGTGTAACATATGCATTAGCAATTGTTTTTCCATCACTCCCTCTTTTAATGGGAATTGACTCCTCCACTGGTTTTGACTCCTCCTCATTTTTTATCATCTCAGGCTCAATTTCTGTTTTTAATTGAGATGCTTTTGTGAAACTAGATCCTTTTAGAAATTCATCTAATACTAGTATGTTTTTTTCCAACATTTCTATGCCTTCCTGATCTTTGTCTATTTGCCGAAGCATATTTTCTCTCAAAGCAACTATTTTTTTTACTTGCTCTTCTGAAAATTTCATAATTTAATAAATTTGTAATGGGTATTAAATGCATTCTAGGTAATTATGTTATCTACTTCTTTGTATGATATTTTTCTAAACCCTTCAATTGGTTTTGATGTGGTAAATAATTCTGATTTAGTAATTGTTGATAGCCAAATTAAAAGATCTCTTCCTATTTGTAATTTTTTTAATTTAGTCTCTCTATCTGATTTTTTTGTATTAGAAAATTTACCAATTTGATTTCCAAAATCCATTCCAAACAAAATAATTTTTTTGGCATCAAAATGACTTGCTAAAAAAACACCCCTATCTCCATCAGTAAAACCTCCAAAATTTTGAATTTTATTAAATGGATTCGTTTGAGTTGTTCCAATACAATTTTTCATTTTTTTTACCATTTGCAATTTTTCTATATTGTCTCCATGCGCATGTACTACTAATATTGACTTTGTCTTTGATATTTTTTTAATTGCATCCTCATCTCCATCTAAATCTGTTACAACTATGTCTGGAAAAATTCCATTATCTATTAGTGGTTTTAATGAACTGTCAGCTGCAATTTTTATATTTTTTTCTAATTTTTTTAATTTTGGAATAGCAATTCCTAACGACGGCCCTGAACCTATTACTAAAACTGTTTTATCTTGAATTATCGTTTTTAATTTTCTAACATTATCTGTTTTTTTTAAAATTGAATCTAAAATTAAAGCTGATTCCTTATCTTTTTGCTCACTATAATTTAATTTCTTTAAAATAGAAAAATATCTTTTTTCCCAACCTACAATCATCATATCACTCAAATTGTATGAGGTTTTGATAAACTATATGGCAAAAATTGCAAATATTTCTGTTGGTGGGAGTAATCCTGTACGAATTGTAGGTATCTTGAATACTAGCCCAGAATCATTTTACAAAAAATCAATCAATACTACTCGTATGAAAATCAAAAANACAGTAATTCAAATGGAAAATGACGGTGCAGACTTTATTGATGTAGGGGGAATGTCCACTGCCCCATATTTGTCTACTAGTGTATCTGAAAAAGTAGAATCTACAAGAATTCTTAACGCTGTAAAAATTATTCAAGATAATACTAATCTTCCAATATCTGTCGACACATGTAGATCTAGTGTAGCTAAAAATGCTTTAGAGCATGATGTTGAAATAATCAATGATATTTCAGGATTAAAATATGATGTACAAATGAAGGATGTAATTTCTAAATTTCAGCCTTCATTAATTTTATGTGCATATGATTCTAAAACCATATCTGGAAGTGCTATAAATTCAACAAAAAAACTTTTTCGAGATAGCTTAAAAATTGCTAAAAAATCTAACATTTCTGATAAAAAAATTGTACTAGATCCTGCAATTGGTTTTTTTAGAAAAACAGGGAAAGGTGAATTTTTTACAAAAATTAAAACTGATTGGGTTGAAAGAGATCTATCTGTAATTAAAAATCTAAATTCTATTAAAATGAATTATCCTATTTTGATATCCGTTTCAAATAAATCCATTATTGGTAATATTTTAGAAAAAGAGAATCCTTCTGATCGATTGTTTGGATCTATCACTGCTGAAGCAATATCTGTTTTAAATGGAGCCGATCTTATTCGTACTCATAATGTAATGGCTACTAGAGACGCTATTACAATTGCTTCAAAACTATCAAAATAACACAAGGCTTATAATCAATATTTTACTTTTACAACAAGGTTTCATTGGAATTGAAAGAAGGATTAACATTTGACGACGTTCTTCTCGTACCCAAATATTCTGATATAACAAGTAGAAGTCAAACTAGTCTAACAACTCAATTATCTAGAAACATTTCTCTAAACATCCCTTTTGTGAGTGCCAATATGGATACTGTTACTGAATCATCCATGGCTGTAGCAATTGCACGTGCGGGAGGCATTGGAATAATTCACAGATTTTTAACAATTCAAGAACAAGCAAATGAAGTTCTTAAGGTAAAGCGATCTGGTAGCGTAATGATTGAAAACCCTTATTCTATAACTGCTGATAAAACAATTGAAACTGCATTAGATTATGCTGACGATAAAGATATTTCTGGATTATTGGTCGTTGATTCTAGCTCAAAGTTAATTGGTATTGTTACTGAAAGAGATTTGTTATTTGCAAATTCTAAANATCTTATTCAGGATGTAATGACTAAAGATGTTGTTACTGCAAAATATGGCATATCTATTGATGACGCAAAAGATCTTTTACATAAACATAGAATTGAAAAACTACCTTTAGTTGACGAATCTGGATTCGTAAAAGGCTTGATTACAAGCAAGGACATAACAAATAATGCTGCCTATCCAAATGCGTCNAAAGATGGTAAAGGTCGCCCTCTTGTTGGAGCCGCAGTTGGGGTTAAAGGTGACTTTTTAGAAAGAAGTGAATCTCTTTTAGAAGCAGGTGCTGATACTCTAGTTGTTGATATTGCNCATGGTCATAGTGAAAATGCAATCAGTACTGTAAAACATATCAAAAAAGCATTCCCTAATTGTGAATTAATTGCAGGAAATATTGCAACTGCTCAAGGTGCTGAAGATTTAATGAAAGCAGGAGTTGATGCGGTAAAAGTTGGTGTTGGTTCAGGTTC
>JGI26239J51126_1001331_pt1 | contig 11055 bp, 6 predicted proteins | sample SaaInlV_130m_DNA_3_FD_51126 | JGI IMG/M metagenome (IMG submission 51126)
TCTATCTGATTCTGGTATAGATCCGATATTTTTAAATTGAGAAGAAATCAATCCATTTTTGCCAAATAGATCTGTTTTGATTTGATTAATTTCCTCTAAACTTAAGTTGTTGTTAAGTTTAGCCAAATAGTCATTTTGAATATTTTTTATGTCTGACATATTGGTAGATTATTTCCTTAAGAAATAAAAACAATAGAGAAGATTAATTTAAAGCTGATTGAGCTTTTTGTACAATTGTTTTGAATGCCTCAGGACTATCGTAAGCGATTTCAGCAAGTATTTTTCTATCAATTACAATTCCACATTTGCTTAAACCGTTAATAAATTTGGAATATGTCATTCCTTCAGATCTAACACCCGCATTAATCCTTTGTATCCACAAAGATTTGAAATCTCTTTTTTTATTTCTTCTATCTCTGTAAGCATATTGCATAGCTTTTTCCATAGCTTGCTTTGCAACTCTTATAGTGTTTTTTCTTCTGCCCCATTGGCCTTTAACAGCTTTTAAAACTTTTTTATGTTTCGCTTTGCTTGTTACACCTCTTTTTACTCTTGCCATTATTAACCTCTTAAACTGTAAGGCATGTATGACTTAACAATTTTTCCATCTTGCTTGGACATTGTTGTTGTGCCTCTTAATTTTCTTATTTGTGAATTCGTTCTTTTTATCATGCCATGTCTTTTACCAGCTTGAGCAGTCATAACTTTACCCTTAGCAGATATTTTAAATCTTTTTTTTGCTGAGCTTTTAGTTTTTAATTTTGGCATAATTCTGCGGAGTTATACAAAGATTGATATAGATTTACAACCTCTATTAAGGCCTATAAAGGCTGAATAACCATGATCATTTGTTTACCATCAAATTTTGGGTGCAATTCTACCTTGCCAATATCCTTCATGTCCTCTTTAATCTTATCCATCAACTCTTTTCCTAAATGAGAATGTTGTAATTCACGTCCTTTAAACCTTACTGTAAATTTTACCTTGTCACCCTTAGCTATAAATTTTTTTGCATTTTTAACCTTGAAATCATAATCATGAGTTTCTGTTACAGGTCTCATTTTAATTTCTTTTAATAAAACAATTTTTTGTTTTTTCTTAGCAATATTTGCTTTCTTTTGAGCATCATATTTATATTTTCCCATATCCATTATTTTGCATACAGGAGGATTTGCGTTAGCTGCTATCTCTATTAAATCTAATCCTTGATTTTTCGCCATAGAGATTGCTTCATTGGTATTTATTACACCAAGATTTTCACCATCACTCGCTATGACCTGAACGTCTGGTGAAGAGATCCTATTATTAGATCTTGGACCTCTGTCTTTAGTTCTTCTCTGAAAGTAATTTTGTTTAAAATCTGCCACTTAGTTTGATGATGCTTTGTTTAAAGCGGAGAAAGTTTTTAAAAATTGGTCTATATCCATATTTTCTTGTTTATTAGTGTCTAATCTTCTAATCGTTACTGAATTGGAGTCAACTTCTTTTTTACCACAAATTAGTAAAAGTGGTATTTTTGCTAAAGAATGATCTCTTATTTTATAATTTAAATTATTATTTTTTAAATCCACTGAAGAACTAATGCCTACACTTTTAATTTTTTTAGATACTTCAATTGAATAATCGTTAAACTCTTCAGAGATAGGTATTACCATTGTTTGTAAAGGTGATATCCAGAATGGAAACTTTCCCGCATAGTTTTCAATAAGAATTCCTATAAATCTCTCCAAAGAACCAAACAACGCACGATGAAGCATAACAGGCACTTTTTTAGTTCCATCTTTATCAACATAAGAAGCATCCAATCTTCCTGGTAAATTTAAATCTACTTGTAGAGTTCCACACTGCCAGTCTCTACCAATTGCATCCCTTAATACAAACTCAATTTTTGGACCATAAAATGCACCTTCGCCCTTATTAATGCTATATTCTAACTTAGATGCTTTAACAGCTTCTAATAATGAGGCTTCTGCCTTGTCCCAAACTTCATCTTCTCCAACTCTTACTTCTGGTCTATCTGCATATTTAAGAATTACATTTTCAAAACCTAGATCTTTATAAATATCCAAAATTAAATTAGTTACCTCTAGACATTCACTTGTGATTTGATCCTCTGAACAAAATATGTGGGCATCATCTTGAGTAAATGCTCTCACTCTTAAGAGGCCATGTAAAGCTCCCGATGGTTCATAACGATGCACTTTTCCAAATTCTGTAATACGTAAAGGGAGATCTCTGTAACTTTTTAAACCTTGATTAAAAACCTGAATATGCCCAGGACAATTCATAGGTTTTATTGCAAATACTTTTTCATCTGGTGTTTCTGATGTGTACATGTTTTCACCATACTTTTCCCAGTGACCAGATTTTTCCCACAATTGTCTATCTAATATCTCTGGTGTATTTACTTCTTTATACCCAGCATCATCCTGTCTGGCTCTCATATAGTTAATCAATTTTTGAAATAAAGCCCATCCTCTTTCATGCCAAAATACTGAACCTGGACTTTCTTCTCTAAAATGAAATAAATCCATTTCTTTTCCAAGTTTTCGATGATCTCTTTTTTCAGCTTCTTCTATTCTTTTTAAATATTCATCTAGGTCTTTTTGAGTTGCCCAACTAGTTCCATAAATTCTTTGCAACATTTCATTATTTGAGTCGCCTCTCCAATAAGCACCTGAAACTTTAGTCAGTTTAAAATATTTTCCAATTTTACCAGTTGATGGAAGATGTGGCCCTCTGCATAGGTCATGCCAATCACCATGAAAATAAATAGATACATCTTCATTTTCAGGTATTGCCTCGATCAGTTCTGCCTTATATATCTCACCTTTTTTTTTAAAGTGTTCTATAGCTTTATTTCTTTCCCAAACCTCTCTTTTTGTAATCTCATTTCTATCAACAATTTCTTTCATCTTGTTTTCAATTTTTTCTAAATCATCTTCAGTAAAAGGATCTTTTCTGGCAAAATCATAGTAAAAACCATTTTCGATAACTGGCCCAATAGTTACTTGCGTTCCAGGAAACAATTCTTGTACTGCCATAGCCAAGATATGTGCAGTATCGTGCCTTATAGTTTCTAAACCCTCAGGATTTTTTGATGTAAATATTTTAATAGAACAATCTTTTTCAATTAAAAAATCTAAATCTTTTAAATCACCATCAACACTTATAACCATTGCTTGTTTGGCAAGTGACTTACTAATTTTTTCAGCTACATCTAGACCTGTAACTTTGTCTAGAAATGTTAAATTATTTCCATCGGGTAGAGTAATTATAGGCATTTAATTTAATATCTTTTTATACTCTGAATAAGTAGAAAAGCACATTTTTTCAACATTAAATTTTTGAATTATATTTTTTCTTCCTTCAATACCAATAGATCTTAATGATTCCTCATCCAAAGAAAGAGTTTTTGAAATTTTCTGACTCAATGATTTTGCATTATTGGACTCAAACAAAAAACCAGTTTTTTCATCAATTACAGTTTCATTAGAACCACCAATATTGCTTGCAATTATTGGTTTTTCCATAGATTGTGCCTCAATTGCTACTCTTCCAAAGGCTTCTGGTTCTGTTGAAGCTGAAACCACAATGTCTGAAACTTTATAAGCTAATGCCATGTCTTTGCAGTGATCAATAAATTTTATTTGGTTTGTCATTCTATATTGTTCAGTAAGTCTAATAAGTTTTTTTTTATATATATCTCTACCCTGGTCACTTCCTAGTATAACAGCATAAAATGCTTCATAACCAAGCTCAATATTTACTAAATTAATAGCTTCTATAAATACTTCCTGACCCTTCCATCCAGTTAATCTTCCAGGTAAAAGGATAATTTTTTTATCTTTTTCTATTTGCCACTTTTTTAATAATTTTTTTTCATCACTATCCAATTTTGTAGTAGGATCAAAATAATCAACATTTATGCCTCTAAAAATAACTAAAAGTTTTTTCTTTGTATTGAGATATTTGGAATAATTTTCTTTAATATGTGAGAAAATAAAGTTGGATCCTGCAATAATAAGATCAGATCTTACCATTACAGAATTATAAAATTTTTTAAGCTTGTTATTAAAGTTATATGTTCCATGAAAAGTTGTAACAAATTTTCTACCTGTAATTTTAGCTGCAAACAAACAAGACCAAGCAGGTGCTCTACTTCTAGCATGAACAATTGAAATATTATTAAAAAGTATAATTCCAACCAAAACGAANAAATTGATAAAAATGATAATAGGATTTTTACTTTGTACCGGTAGTTTTATTATTTTTACTTTCTCTTTGTTGATAAATTTTAAGAGATCTCCACCACTTGTTACAATATAAGAGCCACAATTATTTTCTGGCAAATAGTGAGCAATATCAAAGCAACCTGTTTCTGCACCTCCATAACCTAATTTTGGTATTACTTGTAAAACTTTTAAATTAGAGGACATTTGATATGATTATATATTATTAGATTAAACATATAAACGATTATGACTCATTTCAAATATCACAAAATCTCAAAAAGTAAGAAAATAAGATTTATTTGTAACATTTATAAAAATTCTTCATTTATTGTTTTTTTACATGGCTTTATGTCTGATTTAGAGGGAAAAAAACCAAATACTTTTTTAAAATTTGCTAAAAAAAATAAACTAAGTTTTTTAGCACTAGAATACTCGGGGCATGGAAAATCATCAGGAAAATTTATAAATGGCAACATTACAAAATGGGGTAACGAAACTTCAATTCTCATAAAAAAATTTGTTAAAAATAATGATTTTATTATTGTTGGGTCAAGCATGGGTGCATGGTTAGCACTTAAACAATTTCAAGAATTCAAAAGTCAAATAAAAGGATTTTTAGGTATTGGTTCTGCACCTGAGTTTTTAGAGAACTTGATGTGGAAAAAATTTTCAAAAAAAATGAAATCTGAAACTATTAAAAATGGAATTTTACATTTGAAACATGGTAATTATGAATATCCAATTACTCTTCAATTAATAAAAGATGGTAGAAAAAATAAGGTTTTAAATAAAAAAATAAGTTCCAAAATAAATGTTACTATGGTTCACGGTCAAAAAGATGAGGTTGTGCCAGTTTCTTATTCAAGAAAAGTTCTAAAGATTTTTCAAAAAGCTAAAAAAAAATTAGTAATTGTTAAAGATGGAGATCACAGTTTATCAAGTCAAAAATGGCTTAAAATGATAATTAAAGAACTTAAATTGATTATCTAGCTAACATCTTTAATAACTGGCTTGAGACTTATCGGATTATTAAGTTTGTCTAACATTTCTTTAGGACAAACTTGAATAAAGTTATTTAACTCTTCGTCAAAATTTTTAATTATTTTTTGAGATAAATCAGATCCAGTTTCCTTAAAATGCTCTAAAATTAAATCTTTAAGAAATTTTTTCCAATGATCAGTTTCCAGATTTTGCCAAATAACGGACTCTGGGTTAACCTTTTTTTCAAAATCTTGATCTTTATCATAAATAAAAGCCATTCCACCAGTCATACCTGCTGCGAAATTATCTCCTACCTCTCCTAAAATTATTACTGTTCCACCCGTCATATATTCACATCCATTAGAGTCGCATCCTTCAATCACAGCAGTGGCACCTGAGTTTCTTACGGCAAATCTATCACCTGCTTGACCTGCAGCAAAAAGTTTGCCTGATGTCGCTCCATAAAGAACTGTGTTCCCTATAATTGTATTTTCATTTGATATTAAATTACTTTCATCTGAAAGTTTTATTGAAATTGTTGCACCTGATAAACCTTTTCCAACATAATCATTTGCATCGCCTTTTAGTATCAGCTTTAGTCCTTTCGATGTAAAAGCACCAAAGGATTGACCAGCTGAACCTATAAAATTTAGCTCTAAAAAATTTTCATTTATTTTTTCATATCCATACTTCATAAATAAATGATGTGAAATTCTTGTACCAACTGCTCTATTAGTATTTTTAATTGGGTACTCTTTATCAATTTTTTCTGATTTATCTAAAGACTCTTCTATCTCTGGCCAAATTTCTTGGTCTAATGTATCTGGTACTTTATTAATTGATGAGTTCTCACAATATCTTTTATTACTACCTGGGTCAGCTTGAACAAAAAGTGGGTTTAAATCTAAATCATCTAAATTTTCAGAAGCTTTATTAACTTGCATTAATAAATCTGTTCTTCCTATTATTTCATTTAAAGATTTAAAACCAAGTTCAGCTAAAATTTCTCTGACTTCTGATGCAATAAAAGTAAACAAATTTACAATTTTATCAGGTGTACCAGTAAATTTTTTTCTTAAATCTTCATCTTGTGTGCATACTCCTACTGGACAAGTATTTGAATGACATTGTCTTACCATTATGCATCCCATAGCAACTAAAGCTGTTGTCGCTACTCCATATTCTTCTGCCCCCATCATTGCAGCAATCACAACATCTCTTCCTGTTTTAATTCCACCATCTGTTCTTAAGGTCACTTTGTGTCGTAGATTATTTAATGTCAGCACTTGATTAGCTTCCGTAAGACCCATTTCCCATGGAATACCAACATATTTAACACTAGTTTGTGGTGTTGCTCCAGTTCCCCCATTATGACCAGAGATCAATATTATATCTGCCTCGGCTTTTGCTACTCCAGCTGCAATTGTTCCCACTCCTGATGATGCTACAAGCTTAACACCTATTCGAGCATTTGGATTAATTTGTTTCAGATCATAAATTAATTGAGCTAAATCTTCTATAGAGTAAATATCGTGATGAGGTGGTGGAGAAATAAGAGTAACCCCCGGTGTTGAGTGTCTTAACTTTGCGATTTCCTCTGTAACTTTAAATCCTGGTAACTGACCACCTTCTCCTGGTTTTGCACCCTGAGCAATCTTGATTTCAATTTCATTACAATTATTTAGGTAATTTATAGTTACACCAAACCTTGCAGATGCTATTTGTTTAACTCTTGAATTTGCACTGTCTCCGCTATCTAAGACTTTAAATCTTTTTTCGTCCTCTCCACCTTCGCCACTGCAAGAAGCACCTTTAATTCTGTTCATTCCAATTGCTAGTGTCTCATGAGCCTCTTTAGATAGTGCGCCATGAGACATACTTCCGCTTCCAAATCTTTTTAGAATTTTTTCTATTGGTTCAACTTCAGAAAGATTAATCGACGGACCTAGTTTTTTCTTTCTAAAATTTATTAAATCTCTTAAATTTATTGGGGGTAAATTATAAATTCCTTCAGCGTATCTTTTATAAGCTTCATAAGAATTTGATCCAACAGCACTTTGTAATAAGTGTATTAATTTTCCTTGATATTGATGAGTTTCTCCATTTTTTCTATATCTATAAATTCCACCAATAGGTAAAACTGTTTCATTACTGTCAAATGCCTCTTTGTGTATTTCACGAATTTTTTTTTCAATCCCTGTTAAGCCTATTCCAGAAATCTTTGAAGTAATTCCTGGAAAATAATCATTCACTATGGTTCTGCTTAAACCCACTGTTTCAAAGTTACATCCACCTCTATACGAGCTTAAAACTGATATACCCATTTTTGACATTATTTTAAGAAGACCAGCATTAACCGATTTTATGTATCTTTTAACGCAATCGTCAAAACTGAATTGTTCAAACAATTTCTTGCTATGCCTTTGATGTAAACTATCAAAAGCTAAATATGGATTAACAGTGGTTGCACCCACACCTAATAAAGTTGCAAAAGAATGTGTATCCATTGCCTCACCGGATTGCACATTTATTGAAACATAGCCTCTAAGTTTTTTATTAATTAAAAAAGTATTAATTGCACCAACACATAAAAGCATTGGAACAGGCAAATTCTCATTAGATAAATTTTTATCACTAAGTATTAACTGTGTTACTCCTTGTCTGACAGCAATTTCTGACTCTTTTTGTATTCTGTCTATAGCAACTGATAAATTTTCATCTTTTGAAAAAGTACAATCTATAATCACAGAATTTTTTCCAAAAAAATTTATAAATTTGTTCAGTTGTGAATTAGATAAAATTGGACTATTTAGAACATAAATATTCTCTTTTGTTAGTGTATCAAAATCTAATATATTTCCTAAGTTTCCAAATCTTGTCTTTAAACTCATAACTTTATTTTCTCTTAAAGAGTCAATTGGCGGGTTAGTTACTTGGCTAAAGTTCTGTCTAAAGAAATGGTACAAAGGTCTATATTTGTCAGAAAGTACTGCTAAAGGTGTGTCATCTCCCATTGATCCAATGGCCTCTTTTGCATCCTCTGCCATAGGATGTAATATCAATTCAAGATCTTCTAGACTAATTCCGAAAGTATGTTGTCTTCGACGAAGATCCTCTCCTTCAAAATTATTTTTTTCACTAGAAATTAATAACTTTTCGTCCAAATCTACTATTTGAGAATTAAAGTGTTTAAACTCTTTTGCTAAATAATCTTTTATATCATCATTAAAAAATACTTTTCCTTTTTCAATTCTAAGACCTATAATTTCCCCAGGACCTAATCTTCCTTTTGATAATATCTTTTTTTCATTTAATTCAATCATTCCCGTTTCTGATCCAGCAAAAAGCAATTTATCTTTTGTTATTGCGTATCTAAGAGGTCTTAATCCATTTCTGTCATTAGCTGCAATAATCCACTCATTATCTGTTGCTGCAATTGCTGCTGGACCATCCCATGGTTCCATTGTGCTATTCAAAAAATTAAATAATTGTTGATGGCTTTTAGATAGTGTCTTGTTTTTTTTAGACCAAGCGTCAGGTACCAACATAAGCTTAGCTAGCGGTGCAGGTTGTCCAGATTTATTTAATAATTCAAAAACATTATCAAGTGCTGCTGAGTCAGAAACACCTTTTTGTATAACTGGTTTTAAATTTTCTATATCTTCAAAAAGTGGGCTGCTCATTTCTTGTTCATGGACCTTCATCCAATTTTTGTTTCCTTTATAAGTATTTATTTCTCCATTATGCGCTATNGCTCTAAATGGTTGCGCAAGACTCCAGCTAGGNGCTGTATTAGTTGAGAATCTTTGGTGAAATATTGCGTATCTTGAGACAAATCTTTCATCTTTTAAATCTAAATAAAAATCTGATATTGCCTCAGCTAAATAAAGTCCTTTGTATATTATTGACTTNGANCTTATTGAACAAATATAAAAATTATTTAGAGATGATTGAAAAGCTTTGTTTTCAATTTTTTTTCTAGTTTCATAAATTTTTCTCTCTAATTCTTTATCAAGTAAATTCTGATCATTAGATTTAAAAAGGACTTGGATTATTTCTGGCATAGTTTGTAAAGCTTTATCACCTAAAACTTTTGGATTAACGGGTACTTGTCTCCAGCCGTAAATGCTAAAATTATTCTTGGTAAGTTCACTTTCAACAATTGTTTTGCAGACCTCTTGTGCAGCGTAATCGTTTCTTGGTAAAAATATCATGCCCACACAAATTTCTGAATTATCATAATCGTGTCCGGTTACCTCAATTTTTTCTATGAAAAAATCCTTTGGAATTTCTACATGAATTCCAGCTCCATCACCTGTTTTTCCATCTGCATCTACTGCTCCTCTATGCCAAACAGCCTTAAGAGCCTCTATGCCATATTCAACAATTTTCCTAGATTTTTTTCCCTCAGTTGAGGCGATAACACCTACTCCACATGCATCATGCTCCATTTCTGTTGAATAAACATGATTTTTTTCAAGTAGTTTTAAATTTTTTTTATAGTTTTTCATTAAGCAACTTTTGAAGTTTTAATTTCATTGTTTTCAAGATGAGTTTTTATTGCTAAAGCTGCGTCTCTTCCATCTTTAATAGCCCAAACGACTAATGAAGCACCCCTCACAATATCACCTGCAGCAAAAACCCCTTTTAAATTAGTCTCCATTGTATCGAAATCTGCTTTTATAGTTCCCCATTTTGTAATTTGTAATTCTTTAGAATCAAATAATTTTGGTAGATCTTCTGGATCAAAACCAAGTGCTTTAATTACCATGTCAGCTTTAACTTCGTAATCTGACCCTTGCTGAACTTCGGGTCGTCTTCTACCACTTTCATCAGGTTCACCTAATTTAATTTGGTCAACTATTAATCTTTCAACTTTATTTGTACCCTTAAATTCTTTTGGGCTTGTTAACCAAACAAATTCAACTCCTTCTTCTTCAGCATTGGCCACTTCTCTTGCAGATCCAGGCATATTTTCTTTATCTCTTCTATACAAACACTTAACTGATTTTGCTTTTTGTCTTATTGAAGTCCTTACACAATCCATGGCTGTATCTCCACCACCAATAACGACTATATCTTTTCCCTCTGCATTCAAAATACCTTTATCAAACATCTCAACCTTATCACCTAATCCTTTTTTATTTGAAGCAGTCAAAAAATCCATTGCTGGAAAAATATTGTTAAGATCGTTTCCTGGNAATTCAACTTCCCTAGCTTTATAAACACCTGTTGCTATTAATATTGCATCATGTTTTTTTCTTAGCTGATCTAAAGTTGCATCTTTACCAACTTCAAAATTTTGAACGAATTCGATACCTCCATCTTTTAAAAGTCTGGTTCTTCTCTCAACAACCTCTTTTTCTAGTTTAAAATTTGGAATACCATAGATTAATAAACCACCAGCTCTGTCATACCTGTCGTAAACTGTAATCTTATAACCATTTTTCCTTAGCTGTTCTGCTGCAGCCAATCCTGCTGGTCCAGCACCAATTATTCCAACACTTTGATCTTTCTCATTTGTAACATCAATAGGTTTTACCCAACCTTGTTCCCATGCATTATCGGTAATATATTTCTCCATTGAGCCAATAGTTACAGTTCCGTGACCTGATTGTTCAATCACACAGTTACCCTCACATAATCTGTCTTGCGGACAAATTCTTCCACAAACTTCTGGCATGTTATTGGTGCTTTGAGATAATTCATAAGCCTCTTTTAGCCTTCCTTCCGCAGTCAATTTAAGCCAATCAGGAATGTTATTACTTAAAGGACAATGTACTTGGCAAAAAGGAACTCCGCATTGAGAACATCTGCTAGATTGTTCTTTTGCTTTATC
>JGI26239J51126_1001347_pt1 | contig 10972 bp, 9 predicted proteins | sample SaaInlV_130m_DNA_3_FD_51126 | JGI IMG/M metagenome (IMG submission 51126)
AAGCCACTATTTTTTGCTGAGTTAAGAGTAAGTCATAAGAAAATCGACAAAACTCCACGATGTGACTCACTGAATCATAGAAAACAAATACAGGATCCGGATTACCATCCCTTGGTTGCCCAAGACTACCAACGTTAATTATATAACGCGAGTCAGGGACGAGCTCCAGCTTGGAGGTATTATGTGAGTAAATCTTATTATTTTTATTCTTTTCAAAAATACCCGGTAGATGCGAATGCCCTATAAAGCAAATAGCCTGTTCAAAGTAATCAAAATTTTTTTCTGCACTTTTTATTGTAGAAACATAATGCCATTTTTTAGGCTCAAAGGGAGACGAGTGAGCCCAATAAATACCGTCCTCATCTTTTTCAATTGGCAATGCATCTAAAAAATTCTTATTACTTTGAGTCAGGATTCTCCGTGTCCAAGTGCATGCTTGATATGCAGCGGGGTTTAAGTAACTTGCGTCAGTTTGATTTAAGACACAGCAATCATGATTACCAGCTAAAGCAAAGTCTGTCTCCTTACGAACCCACTCAACAACAGGATTGGGGTCAGCATTGTACCCTACAGTATCACCAAGACAGACCTTCTTGTCATGAAGAATAGATTCTGTGACACGACAAAAAGACTGCAGCGCCTCGAGGTTACTGTGAACATCGGAGAAAATTATGAATTTCACTATCTCCTGCCGGGTCGGGAGGGAAAAGTCTCAACTTGTAAAAGAAAGGGGACCTTTCTGTCCAATTTCATTATAAACCTTATCCAAAATTCCATTAATAAACTCTGGGGAATCTTCGTTGCCATATTTTTTGGCTATATCTATAGCTTCATTAATGACAACCTTGGGTGGGGTTGAAAAATTAAGTAGTAGTTCGCACGTTCCGATTCTTAAAATATTTCTGTCAATCACCGTCATGCGGTCGAGAATCCAATGGTCACTATATTTTTGAATAATTTCATCAATCTCTTTCATTTTACTAACAAGAGACATCACCAACTCCTTCATGAAATTTTCCACACCTTCCTGAGATGAATTTCGCTCCAAAAATAATTTTATCTGTTCATCCAAGTCCCCTTCATTCAGTTCAAATTGATAAAGAAACTTGAGAGCCAATTCCCGTGATGATCTTCTTTTTCCCATAATACCGAGAGATTAAAGTTTTTTAAAAAGCGTAGCCATCTCAATAGCTGCAAGAGCGGTCTCTGCACCCTTATTCCCACATTTTCCGCCTGCTCTATCTTCCGCTTGTTCTATATTATCTGTGGTAAGAACACCAAACATAATAGGGATATCCGCATCTCTGGCAACTGCTGCTACTCCGCTAGCAGCCTCACCAGCAACATAATCAAAGTGGGGCGTCCCTCCTCGAATCACCGCTCCTAAACAAATAATGACATCTTTCCCTCTAGAACAAATCTTTTTTGCAGCCATNGGAATCTCAAAAGCACCAGGAACACGAATNACCTCAATGTCATCTTCATCAACTCCNCGACTCTCCAGTTCATTGATAGCACCNCTCAATAAGGGTTCTGTAATAAAAACATTAAAACGGCTAACTACTATGCCAACTTTCAAACCTGCGGCGTCCAAATCTCCTTCTATAAATTTTGCCATTTCAAAAAATCCATTATGAAATATTTTCAATCATATGCCCCAGTTTCTTTTGTTTCGTGCGGAGATATTTAAGATTATCTTTCTTAGGGCTCACTTCGATGGAAACACGTTCGACCACTTGTAAACCATATCCTTCTAGCCCGACTATTTTCCTGGGATTATTGGTCAATAGTCGAATTTTTCCCAACCCAATCTTTTTTAAAATCTGAGCTCCAACACCATACTCTCTAAGGTCAGGTTTAAAACCCAGCGATGCATTGGCTTCTACTGTATCTTGACCTTCATCCTGCAAAGCATAGGCTTTCAATTTATTGACAATGCCAATCCCTCTACCTTCTTGATAGAGATAAAGTAATACACCCTTTTCATCCTCGGCAATCATTTCCATAGATTTCTTTAATTGCTCTCCGCAATCGCAACGAAAAGAACCAAACACATCTCCTGTTAGGCATTGTGAGTGAACGCGGACTAGCGTGGGTGTTTCAGCACTAACCTTCCCTTTAATCAANGCAATATAAACTTGATTGTCTAACACATTCCGGAAGGTTACTGAATTAAAAACACCAAACTCAGTAGGCAATTGGGTAGATACAACTTCTTCAACAAGTGTTTCTTGCTGCAGGCGATACTCTGCAAGATCCTTAGTGGTTATCATCTTAAGACCATGTTCACGTGTAAACTCTATGAGGCTTGGTAGGCGGGCCATGGTTCCATCATCGTCCATGATTTCACAAATAACTCCTGAAGGATATAACCCCGACATACGAGCTATATCAACAGAAGCTTCGGTTTGTCCCATGCGGACAAGAACACCTCCTACACGGGCTCTAAGAGGNAATATATGCCCCGGTTTAACTAAATCATTTTTCCCNGCCTGAGAATTAATAGCAGTCTGGATTGTTCTGGATCTATCGCTGGCTGAAATTCCTGTGGTTATTCCTTCTCTAGCATCTATAGAAACTGTAAAAGGTGTTTCAAAGGCTGACTCGTTATTCTCAACCATCATTGATAACCCCAATTCTCTAGTCCGCTCTTCAGTCAACGCAAGGCATATTAAACCACGGCCATATTTAGCCATAAAGTTGATCGCTTCAGGTGTTGCTTTTTCGGAAGCAATCATTAAATCACCCTCATTTTCACGGTCCTCATCGTCAACGATAACAATCATTCTTCCTTGACGAACATCCTCCATCGCATCTTCAATAGAACTAAAGATATTTCCCTGACCNTGTCTATGTTCGCTCGTTACCATAATCTCTCTTTTTTCGTAAAGTTTCTTGTTCAGGAATATAAANTGATCTTTTTTTATTTCAAAATTCCTTGCCTACGAAGCATGTCCAACGAAACCTGNTTATCTGCATCGCCAGACAATAGAATANTTTCACAGGCCTTATATATATATTTACCAATCATATCACATTCAACATTAACGGAATCCCCCATTTTTCTAGAAACAAGGTTGGTATGAGAAAACGTAAATGGAATAATAGACACAGAAAACACATTGCTGATGCATGAAAAAGCGGTCAAGCTAATACCGTCTATTGCGACAGAACCTTTTTCGATGATGTATGGAGTGTATTCAGTTGGATATTCAAAGCAAAAAATTATCTCACCGCTCTTATGATCAATAGAAGTAATACGCCCAACACAATCTACATGACCACTGACAAAATGGCCGCTAATTTTATCGGAAGGTGTGAGAGAACGCTCAAGGTTAACACTGTCCCCCTCTTCTATGCTTTTAAAACAAGTTCGATTGATTGTTTCAGTACTCAAGTCAACAGTAAAAGTATCTTTCGTGCTATCTCGCACTGTAAGACAGATACCATTTACAGCAANACTTTCCCCTGATTCAAATCCACTAAAATCATCACATCCTTGAACTGTTAATACAGCACTCGCATTTTTTCGAATAATTTGATTAACTATTCCAACATTACTAACAATACCGCTGAACATAAGTCCCCTTAATATATATTTCCCTCAATAACCAAATCCTTCCCTAACTTTTCGACTGACATGTCTTTAACTTGTATAAAATCTTTTAGTTTAGCTATTCCTTGACCACCGACAGGACCAGGAGCATTTTTTCCACCAATAATTTTCGGTGCTAAAAAACAAATTATTTTATCGATCAGTTTTTCCTTCAAGGCATTACCACTGATCTCCGACCCCCCTTCAATCATAATAGATGTGATCTCCATTTCCCCCAACTTTTTCATTAATGAAGGAAGGTCTACTTGTTCTTTCTTGTGTTTAACCAAAAGAACTTCCACACCAATTCTCTGTAATTTTTTTTTTTGGGTTGACGACAAACTGGCGCTAGAAGCATAAATAACCCTTTCCTTGTGAGCATTGTTAAAAATTTTAGCTGAGATGGAGATAGTATTTTTTCCCGCTACAATGATACGGGCAGGATTATGCCTACCTTTCTTTTTCGGTCGCACGGTCAATTGAGGGTCATCCACTCGGACTGTTTCTGCACCAACAAGAACTGCGTCAACCTTGCTTCTAAGTCTATGTGCGTAAGCTCTAGCCTTGGACCCGGTAATCCATTTTGAGTCACCCGTTCTCGTTGCAATTTTTCCATCCAAAGAAAACGCGCTTTTAAGAATCACCCATGGGCGCCCTGTAGTAATATACTTGATAAAAGATTCATTAATCTTTTCACAGTCTCGTTTTAAAACTCCGGTGACCACCTCTACGCCTTGCCTTCTAAGGGAACGTATTCCTCTTCCACTTACAAGTCGATTAGGATCACGAATACCAAGGACGACCCTTTTTATTCCAGCCGCGATAATAGCCTCTGTGCAGGGTGGAGTTCTTCCATGGTGGCAACAAGGTTCTAAGTTCACGTAGAGATCGGCTCCTCTGGCCTTACTGCCTGCCTTACGCAAAGCAATAATTTCCGCGTGAGGAAGGCCCGCCTTTTTATGATACCCTTTTGCAATAATTTCACCAGATTTCACAAGAACTGCCCCAACAACCGGGTTAGGGTTAGTCTGCCCTTCTGCTTTACGTGCAAGGTTAAGAGCAAGCGTCATATAATGTCGATCAANTTCACAAGTCAAGAAAAACCTTTTTTTAACAANCCTTAATAGTTAAGAAATTAGTCATTCGTCATCTTCGAAATCATCATCAACTTCTGTAAGTGGTAAGGAAACACACCTGAACCCGCAAGCAGGATAGCGCTCATCGGGATCAAAGGTATTTCGATAGGAACATTTAGAGTGAACCATATAATTTAGCCAGGACCCACCTCTAGCAACCCGTTGAGTTATTTGCCCTTTTAAATGAAGCTGAGCGCACCACTCCCATACGTTGCCAGCCATATCAAAGCATCCAAAAGGAGATATCCCNTGCTCAAATTCGGTGACTGAGGAAGTCCTTCCAATCACAAAATCACAGGTATTGGCGTAATCGTTTTGATAACCCATTGCTTCTCCCCAGGGATAATCTCTCCCATCTATGCCACGAGCAGATTTTTCCCATTCCTTTTCAATCGGCAACCGCCTTCCTAACCAAAGAGCACAAACTAAAGACTCATAAAAGTTTATCCCTATGACAGGATGGTCATCCGAAAAAGAATAGAGGGGGAAACGGAGTATGTGGTTTGGGTCGAACTCTTTATACAAAGCGTTGGTTACTGCAAATTTCATAATCGAGAACTCTTTCAAGAAAACATGGTCCTCCTCATCCTTTTCATCTTGATAAATAAATTTTCCCGCAGGGATTGTCACCATCTCGCCCCACCTTTTTACCTTTGATAATTTAACAACATCCGGATTGGATGCCTCTCCTAGAAATTCCTCTAATTCCTTAACTTCTTTTAAAGAGTCGAACTCCTGGCGATCAACTAAATCAGACCAATCAATATTTTTTATACCCAAAAGCAGTTCTATTACCGAATAAAGAATCCGTCCGTCCCTATTTTCTCTTTTCAATAAACTTTTTAACAGGGTCAGTAAAATTGATGGGTCGTTAGCCGCTACAACGTCTTCAACCTTAATTAAACGACATCGAGCGAATTGTGGAAAAGACTCTCTACATTGATACTTAAGCAACTGGGCGATCAATAGACGCTTTTCTTCTGATAAATCTCTCGCTTCACAAACAGAATTACCTGCCAAAAATAGAGCGCCCTGATCCATAAAAATATCAAAAACATCATTAGCCAAAACCATCCCTGAAAAAAACTTTAACATTTCTTCCCAACGTTCATCTCGACACTTTAAAGCGACCATTTTCTTCCAGTCTTTATTTCTAGCCAAGCTTCTAGCTGCAAAATATTCTTGAAAGGAAGGGTGCCTAAACTGCCAACGACCTGGAGTCTGTTGAAGAATTTTTTCTAATTCAGGTGGAATAGTTTCATCTCGTATTAACGTATCACATCCCTCTTTTCTTAGACGCTCTTTAGAGTAACCTGTTTCAATATCATCGATTCGCTGGGAAAGCCCCTCTTCAAATAACTGAAGCGCCACTTCCTCCAATCTCTCAAAAATTATTTCAGAGTCTTTGATTTTATTTTCGTAAGAATCACTTTTTAAAAGGTGCCTGAAGTAAGCTAAGTAAACTTCACCGCGAGTAGTAAGACCGCTAAGTTTATCTAAATCTGAAAGAACGCGAAGCATCTTTAAAACCAGAGGCACTTCCATTAATTCAGGTGAATACTTACCCAAACTTGCGATCTCTTTGTTTTTTTGTGCTTCTCCTAAAAATATATTGCGTTTCTTTTCATCAATTTTTTCAAAAGTCACATGAAATGCTGCATCTTTTCCTCTCTGAATTATGGAATCTGTGGCAAGAGGACCGAAGCTAAATTTTCGAGTAGCGAGAATCAATCGGTTGCTACGAAAAGTTTTATCCTCGACGAAAATCTCTAAGTAGGCTTGAAATCGGTCTTCAGCAGGCAGTTGATCCAAGGCATCTAGCATAAAAAGAATCCTCCCTTCTCTTTCTAGTGCCTTGATAGTCTTAAGAAGGTAATCTTCATCAAGAATAAGTTCGGGATCTTCCTGACACTCGATTAAAATAACATCCAACATTTCTTGATGAACCGATTCCATAAATCGCGTTATCCCTTCGCCTTCNTGTAGGTTTCCAAGGTTAAAGTAAACTGGAAGTGGATAAATAGGGTGTGGTGTCTGNTGAAGTAATTGCTCTTGGTAGTATTTCAAGAAAGTTGTTTTCCCCATGCCACAACCTGCCTCCAGCATAACTTTCATCTGATCAGCCATCAGCAAATCTTCATGGATAATTCTTGGTGCAGGGAAAACCTGTTCCTGAATACTTTGCCTGTGTCGAATGGGATTAGTGTCAAGCAAAACGGGAAGCACATAGGACTTAGCACGTGGTCCTTCCCCAAGAACATTATCTAACCAGTTAGATGTTCGAACTTGCTGATGTTTACGGTAGGNATTGATTACCCATTCGCGTGATTCTTCGGGTCTGGCACCAACAAGAGCCGACCCATCGTCATCAGGGAGCGGAACGGGCAATTCATTTGTTTCGTTCATTTTAAAGCTTCTCTATAATCATATTGATATTGTATTTTATCACAATAGCATCCTTAAACAGGACCTCTTCACTTAATGATCCCCCTTAAAGACGAAAATCCAACTAAAAATTTTCCTCTTATTACAATTATGTTAATCGTGTCTAATACNCTTATCTTTCTATACCAGGTTAGCCAACCTATGGANACAATTAGAACATTTTCAACCTTCGGACTTATTCCCGTACACCTTATAGAGTCACCGATTAGNACCTATCCCACCATTTATTCGTCAATGTTTCTCCATTCAGGAATAGCCCATCTAGCAGGAAACATGCTCTACCTCTGGATTTTTGGAAACAATATTGAAGATGTTCTTGGTAAGTTTAGATTTATTATTTTCTACCTAGTTTGCGGAACACTTGCCTCTGTGGGACACATTCTTACAGACCTTCAGTCTGATGTTCCAATGGTAGGAGCGAGCGGCGCAATTTCAGGAATACTCGGTGCGTACCTTGTTTTATTTCCTTTTGCACGGGTCAAAACCTTGGTATTTTTAGGGTTTTTAATTACTATTATCCGCATACCAGCCATCGTCCTTCTAGTGATTTGGATCCTGATACAGGTTTTCAGCGGCATTGTTGCAGGTGATGGCAGCATAGCTTGGTTTGCTCACATTGGAGGATTTGTCACCGGAATGCTTTTTATACTACCCTTTCAAGACATAAAACACTGAGAGCTTTTTTACTGAGCATAGTAAGAAACCATCAACCCAAAACAAAGTATGATGAAAAAAATCCANAAAAACATAATAATTCCCGGNCCTTTGAAGCGCGGATAGTTTGGGATATTAGANGTTTTAGGTTTATTGCAATTAGGGCAAATAGTATTTTCATGATCATATTCATATTCGCAATTTAAACATTTAATTTGACTCATCGTATTCTTTCTTTCATATCCGATTCCGGAACCATCGACGAAGCAGGTCAAGTCCCGCCTGGGCGGACCTCTCTTTATTACGACTTCGATCACTATAAAAACAGAAATATTTACAATCTGATTTTTCTTCGTCGCTAATGGCAATAAATACTGTTCCTACGGGTTTATTATTGCTAGCATCTGGACCAGCAACTCCAGTAACAGATAACCCAATATCAGCACCTGAAGTTTTACGTACACCGTCTGCCATGGCAAGCGCCACCTCTTCGCTCACAGCTCCATATTTTCGGATCAGAGAGGGCGAAACTTCCAAACGACTGCTCTTTGCCTCATTGCTGTAAGCGACAACTCCTTCTAGAAAGTAATTGGAACTTCCCGGCGTCTGTGTCAACCGGTGACCAATCAAACCACCAGTACAGGATTCAGCAACCGCCAGAGTCTTATTATTTTCTAGAAACAATTCTCCTACTTTACCTTCTAAAGTATCATTATCTTTTCCATAGATCCATTCCCCCAACGACGACACAATCATATCTTCTGCTTTACTCAATCTAATTTCAACCTCTTCTGAACTTTTCGAGCAACAAGACAAACGAACCTTCATCTCTAAATAAGAAGGCAGTGAAGCCACGGTAGCCAATCTTTCTAATGGTTCAACTGGCCCAAACTTTTCCCAAAGAGAAGCCTCTGTCAAACCCACAGTTTTAATAACCCGATGACCTATCACCCCTTTTTGTATTTTTTTAAGATCGGGGCGAATATATTTGTCAAACAAGTGTTCCATCTCTAATGGAACACCTGGAAGAGAAAATATTTTTTTTCCATCACGTTCAAAAAGAAAACCCGGGGCTGTTCCCTTTTTTGTTGTATAAAACCTCAGCCGTTTCCGGAATTTCACATTGACTACGCACTCTATCAGGAACTTCTTCCTGACGTTCATTGAACTTTGCTTTGAGCATGTTCAACACTTTATCGTCAATAATCATATTAGAATTGAACACTCGGGCTAGCACATTTTTTGTAATATCATCGTGTGTTGACCCTAGACCTCCAGTAATTATAACTATACCGACTCGCTCCAAAGAGCCTTCTACAACCCTGGCAATAGAATCCTCATCATCACCCACCGCTGTAATTCGCGTAACATCTATTCCAAGCAAATGTAACTGTTTACCTAAGTATCTTCCGTTAGTATCCTGAATGAGACCACTAACAATTTCATTTCCAATCGCTATAATTTCTGCTTGCAGAAGAATAAGTTTATCTTTAAACATAGGCTAAAGTTAAACCTCTTAAATAATTTTTAAGTAACCTTTCTAGACCCATACGTTAAACTAGGTTAACCTAACTCAACTAACAGTCTAGCATTCACCTCAATTTTAAACACCAACAGCAAGCGAATAAATGGTTTTTACTTATTTTTCAATCTACTCATAACCCAAACCGATTAAGGTAGAAAAAAGAAGCCCCCCGTTATTAAAGAAAGAAATCAAGAATGTCCGCAGAATATTCATCTCTAACAAGCTCAGAACTTCATAAGCGGACCTACAAATATGACCTTTGGCGCGGTTTTTTTGAGGGCGTATTGAGCTCCGGCATACAAACTTTTGCTCTGTTCATAGCCATTCGCTATTACAATGCTGGAGAAGGATTAAAATCGCTCATAGCTGCCGCACCATTCATAGGAATGGTGTTATCTCTACCCTTGGTTCACTACACCGCCGGGAAAGAACTTAAAAAATCTTGGTGTAGTGCAGCTCCTTCCGTATTAGCTTCAGCATGCCTTATTACTGCAGCCTGGGTGCCTTCCCTAGAGTTTTATGCGCTAATGATCACCATTAGTTATGTTTGCAGGAGCGCCGCTATCCCTTACCTGACATCAATATATAACGACAATTATCCTCACCTTAAGCGTGGTTCAAGCTTTTCAAAACCGTTACTTTTAACTGTCGCAGTTTCCTCACTTTTCGGGCTTGCTGGGTCCTTACTTCTCGAAATCAATATCACTTATTTTAGTTGGGTCTTCACCATAATAGGAATATGCGCTCTTGCCAAAGCATGGGCGATCGGATCAATGCCGTCGCAAATGATTGAAAAAAGTTCCCACAAGCACCCGTTTGGTAATTTCGAATATATGGTTAAAGATAGAGAGTTTGGATACGTTCTACTTACTTGGTTTATTATGGGTTTTGCCAACCTTTGGGTGCTTCCACTGAGAGTTGATTACGTAGCATCATCAACTTATGGAATCGAAGCTTCACCCGTAATTGTCGCATTAATCATTACAGTTATTCCTGAAACAACACGTTTTTTATTTATCCCTTTCTGGGCTCGACTGTTTGACCGCATGAACTTCATTGTACTTCGCATGATTCTTAATGTCTTATTTGGAATTGGAATAGCTTTATTTTTCATCAGCAAAAACTTACTGATTATTGGAACAGGATCGGCTTTGATCGGGCTTGCCTTTGCAGGGGGAAGTATCGCTTGGGCATTATGGGTAACTAAATACGCTCCACCAGGAAAGGTATCTGCATATATGTCAGTCCATGTCTGCCTTACAGGAATAAGAGGTACTGTAGGACCAATCATAGGCTATTGGACCGCCGCGAAGGTGGGAGCATCAATGACCGGCTGGATATCATGCGGATTAATGGTTTTAGCAACCGTAATGCTTATTCCTGAAATCAAGCATGGGCGCAGTAAAATGTTAGCCACCTCTTAATTCATGGACAACCACTGCAAGACTCAAGTCAATCTTTAAAAGGTTTCAAATGAAAATTAATCAAAATTTTGTTTTCAAATTATTATTTTGTTACAATTGATGAATATAAAAAAGACAAGTCTAAAAAAGCCTTCCTATTCGTGCGGAATAAAACTTCGCACTTAATAAATGAGACAGATTTAAGGAGAATATA
>JGI26239J51126_1001351_pt1 | contig 10944 bp, 14 predicted proteins | sample SaaInlV_130m_DNA_3_FD_51126 | JGI IMG/M metagenome (IMG submission 51126)
CGAAATCAAATAATCGCTAATGAAGTTCATATTTGGATTCTTATTGATAATCGGAGTTTTAGCCATACTTCCAGCTGTAGATTTTGCATTTGCAGCCGGTGATGAACCTGGTGAATACCTTGATCGTAGGGTAGTCATTTGGAATTTATTCTATAAGATGATGACTGTTGCATTTATCGTTGGTTCAGTAGTTTCTGGTACTATTATTTGGCAAGTTTGGAGATTTAGAGAATCCCATCCAAAAGCAAAACCAACTAGCTATGAGGGTACTGACTGGTAGATATGTCTGGACATTCNAATTGGCCTGAATGGATTTATGTTGCTGTAGTTATTGCATTAATGGCTTGGGTAGGTGCAGAAGCATGGGAAGCAGAAAGATTAGTCGAACATGTTCCTGCAGATGCTAAAACAATTATTGTAACCGGACAACAATGGTTCTGGACTTTTGAACATGAAGATGGAACAAAAGAAATTGGTGAGTTGCATGTCGAAGTTGGAAAAGCCTACAAGTTTGAAATAGTATCAACAGATGTAAATCATTCCTTTAACATTCACGACTATGTTGTTTTAATTGATGCAATTCCTGGCAGAGTCAATACTGTGTGGTTTGCACCAGATAAAGTTGGTGAACATGATATTCAGTGTAGAGAATATTGTGGATTAATTCACTATAACATGAGAGGAACACTATATGTTGAGGAGCCATCCCATTGACAATCTTAACAACGCTTTTATCCGAAATTATTGTCGAGGAGATTAACTGATGACTCTAGAATTCCAAAAACCACGTCCTATTTGGCAAATTATGTTTTCAACACACCATACTGATGTTGGATTACTTTACCTAATCACTTCACTTACATTCTTATTCTTAGGTGGTTCACTAGCACTTGGAATTAGGGCTGAATTATTTTATCCCGGATCTCAAATAATCGCAGATTCTATGACGTTTAATAGAATTTTTACTGTTCACGGAACAACTTTGATTTTCTTATTCATCATTCCGTTTGCATCAGCTGTTGGTAACTATTACGTTCCAATTATGGTTAGATACAAGGATATGGCATATCCAAAACTTAACGCAATTGCATTTTGGATGATTCCTCCAGCAGGAGTTCTAATTTGGTTAGGGTTTGCAGATTTTACATGGTATGCAACACCTCCATATTCTATCATCAGTGCACCCGGACCTGCAGCCGATATGTGGATATTTGGATTGAAGATTTTAGGTATCTCTTCTGTATTGGGTGCTCTGAATTTTGTAGTTACAATTCTCAAATGTAAACATCCTGACATGTCTATTGGACAAATCCCATTAATGGCTTGGTCCTTCTTGTCTTCCTCCTTAATCATTATGGTTGCAATTCCAACATTTGCTGCAGCACTGTTGATGCTGTTAACTGATAGACTCGGCGTAAGTGGATTTTTCAACCCAGCAATGGGTGGTGATCCAATTTCATATGCACACTTGTTTTGGTTTACATTCCATCCTGAAGTCTATGTGTTGGTAATTCCTGCAATTGGAATGATGTATGAAATTATTCCAAGGTTTTCAAGAAAACCAATTTACAGTTACAATTCTGGCGTCTTTGCATTTGTTATGTTATCTATTGTCGGTTTCTCATCATGGGCACATCATATGTACGCAACCGGAATGTCTTTCACTGAAAAAACAGTCTTTATGGTTGGAACTTTAGCAGCTGTCCCGGCATCTGCCATGCACGTTTTCAACTTTGTTGCAACAATGTGGAATGGTAGAATTAGATTTGCAACACCAATGATGTGGGCAGTTGGAGGAATTGCATTATTCTTCTCTGCAGGTGCAGGTGGTGTAGTTAACAGTGCAATGCCACTGGACTTTACAACACACGATACCTACTGGGTAGTTGGACACTTCCATCTCTTTGTGATGGGAACTATTGCATTTGGATCAATTGGCTATCTCTACTACATGTTCCCATATGTTACAGGTAGAATGTATAATGAAACATTAGGTAAGATTCACTTTGTCCTTTCATTTATCGGTACTGTCTTAGTATTCTTTACACAACACGTACTCGGCTTGTATGGAATGCCACGAAGAATTTACGATTATCCGCCAATCCCAGAATGGATTGCAATGAATCAAATAGCAACAGTAGGTGCAATGATTATTGGAATCAGTATGGCAATATTCTTAGCAAACATGATACACAGTGCTGGAAAAGGAAAACCTGCAGACACAGACGATCCATTTGGTCTTGGAGGCAAATACTATTATCCATTTGAGGCAAAGAACCCATCACATTAGGAGATAAATGAAATGAGTAAAAATAATTCCCAAAATGTTTACATGACTTCACCTAATAGAGTTGGCCGAATGCTGCTCATTATGTTGGGAGTTTGTCTAATCGGTGGAATTGTTTTCTTTTCAATGTGGGACTATTGGATTTCACAACCCCCACCAGTTGTAGCATTAATGGCAGGAGAAAAAACTCATGCAGGACCTGCAGAAGCAACTGGACAAACAATTACACAGAATCTTTCATTTCTTGAATCAGCTGACTTTAGGTCTTTGACATTTAATGCACTGAAAGATGAACCTGGAGTTAATCCAACAATTGAGATGAGTGTTGGTGATAAAATTGTGTTTGATGTTGTAAATGATGGAATGTCCTTCCACGCATTTGGTGTTACACAAGACACTGAAGGTTTTTCTGGAATCATTCCTGGTAGTGAAATTGCAGCCCCAACTAATCCACTAAAACCTGGCGAGTCTGGCACATCTGAATTTATCGCAGGCGAGGAAGGAACTTACTACTACATTTGTACAGTTCCAGGTCACAGAGACCAAGGAATGGTTGGAGAAATTATTGTGTCTGGTTCTAGCGGACCTGCAGTTGCTGCAGCCCCAACTGGCATATCTCATGAATTTGAACTTGATTTTATAGAATCAGCAGACTTTAGGACTTTAGCATTTAATGCATTACCTGGAGAAGAGGGTAATAATCCTCAAATTATTGTTAACTCTGGTGATGAGGTAACTATTACTACAAACAATGCCGGAATGTCCTTCCATGCATTTGGTGTGGTTTCAAATCCTGATGACTTTAACAGCGTTATTTTTGATTCAGCAATTGCAGCAGCAACAAACCCACTAAAACCTGGCGAGTCTGGTAGTACAACCTTTACTGCTGGCGCACCTGGAATATACCACTACATTTGTACAGTTCCAGGACACGCATTACAAGGAATGATAGGCGAATTTATCGTAGAATAATTTTGGCAATTCAATATCTGGCATTATCAACTTTAGTTGTTTTGTATTCTTTGATGTTTATTGGAGGGTATATTTCAGCATCTGGACTTGGACTCACTTGTCCTGAATGGCCTCAATGTCCAAATGGTTTCATGCCTTCAGCTGAGTATTTTGTTGAATGGACTCATAGATTAGTTGCTGCAAGTGTAGGCGTTTTAGTAATTTCTACAATGGTTGCAAGTCTGATTAATAAAAATTCAGATATGAAAATAAAAATTACTAGTTCTCTTGCAACTGCATTAGTAATTACACAAATTACTTTGGGTGCATTGGTAATTGATTTAAAATTACATGCAGTTTTGGTATCTGTTCATTTAGGAATTGGGATATTTTTGTTTTCAATGGTACTGTTAACTACGCTGTTTGCATTCCGTATTGCAAAAATGCCAATAAAGACTAGGCTTTAGATTTTTTAAAAATTCCTGGTAGGTAGATGTATCCTATTACTGCTGCAAAACTTATCGCGCCAATTGTAATTGCAGCGATAAATATTACTCCAAATGGGCTTTGAGTTCCCATGTTAAATGTATAGGTCAGTGTTCCTTGTGTTCCATCCATGTCATACAAGTCAATTAAGACAATGTGATTTCCCTGCTTTTTCCAAATGTAATCAATATCCCAATGACCTTCGTTGATCGTTGTTGGAGGAATTGCGTTTACTTGGTTATCGTTGTAAAAAACCCTGATTCCCATTGTAAAACTATCTACTTCTTCAAAATTTTCATCAGTTACTCTGACCAAAAACTGTGATGACTCATTAAGTTGTGGAAATTCTGGTGTTGTGGCTACTTGCACTCTATACCCTCCATAGAATTTTTCTGCAGAGTTAAAGAGTGAATGACCATATGCCGTATCGACAGCTGAAATCGACGAAACTAATATTATTGTAATTAATAACATTGATCGCAGTTTAATCATTATACTATGAATGATCCATAGATGAATATATTGTACATCAATTTCTTCCAAGAAAATCTTCACAACCTTTAAATTATTATTCCCAAGAAATGACAATGTTGACCTTAGTTAGTAAATCAATTGATATTAAGACGCCCGTAGATAGCGTATTCACATATTTTGCAAGACCAGAGCATGTTTCTGATCAAATCAAAAATGATACGGTTGGAATGACAGTCGTTCCATTGGACATCAAAGAAGGAATGGGTGTTGGCACGACATTTAGAATAATTGGTGACTTTAGCGGAAAACGTTTAGAATGGGATTGTGAAACAACCGAATTTGTCAGAAACGAGAAAATTGTAGCCAAGCAAATTAAAGGTCCATTTAAGAAATGGGAAATTACAAACGAGTTCAAATCATTAGGTGATAATCTTACAAGAATAACAATGTCTGTAGATTATAAAATGCCGTTTGGTCCACTAGGAGCAATTATGGACAAAGCAAAATTTGCAAAATCTGCTGATAAAGGAATGGAAACTGCACTTTACAATGTTAGAGGACTACTTGAAGGAAATGGTTCTATTCCTGTCTATATTACATTAGATGCATACCAAAAACTTCTTGCAGAAAAGAAAAAGATGAACAATGTACCAGTTTCAACTGCACTTACAGCAATTTTAGAAAAGTACAGTGAAATGGAAGCTACATCAGAAACTAAATAATAATTTATTTTAAAATCTTAAGATTAATAATAACTCTAGGCCTTTTTCACTTTGTTGGGTTTATGGCGCAGCCAGGTAGCGCACCGGACTCTTAATCCGGTTGTCGAGGGTCCGAATCCCTCTAGACCCGCTTTCTACTTATCTTTAAAAATATTTTTAATTAATTCTAGAAATTATATTTTTTTTAATAAAGTAAATCTTGTTTGTTCTTGTCCGTAATCTTCATGCAAGTCTACATCACTAACAAATTTTATCTTATAGTCCAGCCATTTTTCTCCCATGTTTCGAAATTTATGATTGACATCTATTCGTTTTTCAGTTTTTTCGTATTTTTCACAATGCATTATCCATCTTTTAGACACTCTAAACATTTCTGCAATCCCTTTTTCTAATACGTCATCATCTAGATAATTCATTAATCCGTGTGTGAANACAAAATCTATTGAGGAATCCTCAAATGGCAATTTAGTTATGTTTTCTTTTTGAAAATCTGCAAATGATAATTTTTCTTTTGCAATTTCTAATGCATGCTCATTTAGATCAATTCCATGTAATTGAAATGAGTCTGAAAATAATCTTAAATCAATCCCTGTGCCACAACCTATTTCTAAAATGCTCTGCACACCTGGTAAGGAACTCGCTAAATCCCTGANATATTTTGCAAATTCTTCATTGTACCTTGATTCATTTTCATCTGCATATTTATTCCAAAATTCTTCATTATACTGCATATCNTTTTTCATCTAAAGCTGTATTTGTTATTACTTCTNTTTCCTAATGTTGACATCTACATGGAATTAATTTTGTATCAAAAGTACAATCATGTGGCCCGTCTGATTTTCCTTGTGTTGGAATATTTTTCATACAATCNTCATGACGCCCTTTTCTACAAAACCAACAAATTTCCGGGGTATCTCCAGTCGCACATAAATCCATAATCTTTAATATTTTTTATGGATAAAAAAGTTCTTTGAAATTAAACAAATGTTAACCATGGCAAAAATCTTTCATCTTTACCCATTACTACATCTCTATATGACTTTTGTAATTCTTTAGTTACACTTCCCATTTTGCCAGTCCCAATTTTGACTTTATCTATTTGTGTAACTGATTTTACCTCTGCAGCGGTACCCGTCATAAAAATTTCATCTGCAGTATACAGATCATCCCTCTCTAGATCTCGTTCAATTACAAACCCGTTATTTTCTTCAATAATTTGTATAATGCTGTCTCTTGTAATTCCCTCTAGTCCTCCTGCTGAAAGTGGCGGTGTTTGAATAATGTCGTCTTTAATTATGAATATGTTTTCTGCACTACCTTCTGCAACTTTTCCTTGTGAATTTAACATGATTGCCTCATCAAATCCATTCTCTAATGCTTCCATTCTAGCTAGAGCTGCATTTGCATAGTTTGATGCTGCTTTTGCTTGCATTGGTTGAGATCTTGAATCGATTTTTACCCAACTTGAAACTTTACATTTTGCCCCTGAAAATTTACCTGCTTTTGACTCTCCCATCTTCCATTCCCAACACGCAATTGACATGTCCACTTTGTTTGTAGTGGGAGTTAACCCCATTGTTCCATAGCCGTAATATGCTAATGGTCTGATGTATGCTTCTTTTAGCCCACTAGCTTTGACAGTTTGTAAAATAGCATCTAAAATTACTTTTTTTGTATACTGCATTTTCATTGAATATAATTTTGCAGACTTGAATAACCTGTCCACGTGCTCTGGTAATCTAAATACTGCAGAACCATTTGGAGTATCATAACATCTTATTCCTTCAAAAATTGATGTTGAATAATGTAATGCGTGGGTTAAAACATGGACTTTGGCATCTTTGAATGGAACTAATTTTCCATTCATCCATATTTTACCCGTCTCTATCATAGGAAAAGAAAAAAACTCTGGTAATTTAAAGAATTATTTTTAATATGGTCCTATTATATTTAGAAAATACATATCAGATAAACTAGGCATTATCATATGGACTGGACTTTGGGGCTTATTGGAATAATTCTTTTAACTATGGGCTTGATTGGTCAGGCATTTCAAATGAGAAAAATTCGTTTGAGCAATTATCATGATGGTGAATTAGCCTCACCGAATATTTTCATGAATAAGAGTAATTTCAAATGGTATGCGATTATTGGAATTGGCATCACTTGTTGGTATGTAGCTGAACGTNTTTGATCTATTTTATCATAATTTAGAGTAAAAATTTGTATTAAACATAGCATGTTTTAGATTACGCTACACCGTCAATCAATAGAATATGTTCTAGATAAAAAATTCATTACATGTTTACTTGCAGAAATTTGTAGTGTGGTAATTTTCACTAAATAAAATTAATTTCTGCAATTCCTTCGTGCACTGCTTTGATAGCTTTTTTTATGTTTTCTTTTGCATCCTCGACAACAATAATTATTCGTGATGTTTCCTCCTGTGCATCCATATTCAAAATATTTAGTCCAGACTCTCCAATTTTTGCACTAGTTCTTGATGCAACTTGTTGAACTCTCCACATTTCATCGCCAATTAATGTGATTACTCCTCTGTCNTATGTAATTGTAGCAAGTGGATCGAATCCCAGTAAATATTTTTCATTTCTTTTTACATAATCGCCGTCCAAAAATAATATTCTGGATAATTCTACGCCATCTTTTGTAAATGGTGATAAAATAACAAATTCACTATANCGTNTATCTTTTTCTAAGGATGTCAATAATTTTTGAATAGAATTTGTTTCAATTCTAAATATTGCACAATTTTCTTTTCCTGTGACTATTTTAATTGGATGGCCTTTGTGCTCACCTAGTTCTCTTTTTATTATTGTGATTTTTTCTGGATTTTTTATATTTGTAATTCTAATTGGCATGTCTACTCCATGCTCTACAATTTCTTTTATTGCAATTGGATCTAAAATTTTCATTCCAAACATTCCAGCCAGTCTTGCCTCATTGTATGATAATTGAATNACTTCTCTTAACCCCAATTCAATGATTTTTGGATCTGCTGATACTACTGAACTATCTTTTTCGAAATCTATGCTNGTATCATATTTTTTATGAAATAATATTCCCAGATCTGCTGCAGTTCTATCTGAGCCTCCTCGTTCATATGTTGTAGTTATGCCATCCACTGTTTTTCCTATAAATCCGCCAATTGTGACCACTTCATTATTTTCAACTAAATTTAAAATNCCTNCCATTCTCTCATTTGATTCTGTTCTGAGAAAATTTGTAGATTCTATGTTATTGTCTGTAATTATTGGCCAGTCGTCAAATTCTACGGCATCTGTTTTAATTTGATTACTTTTTAGAATGTAATTCATGACATGAGCCATCAAGATCTCCCCTGAAAATGCTAATGCCTTTGATCGTGTTTCATCTGCAAATTCTTTATTTTCGAATGCATCATCCAATGCAACTTGTGCTTTTTTCAAATGTATCTCAATAACATCTCCACATTTTTTTCTATTATCATCACTAACCATTTGAAGAATTTTTTGATATGCTGTTTTTACAACATCTAGTGATGGCCTAATTCCATTTTCTGCATTTTTTCCTTGTTCTAGTACAACATCTGTCAATGATCGTTTTTTTTGATTGTGCAATGTTAGTGGTGCTGAAAAAACAGTAATCACTCTGGAGTCCTTTTTTTAAATTATTAATTCTCTCAATTATCTGTGGTATTGATATTCCATCTGGACCTATTGCACTACCGCCAAATTTTGCAATTATCAAGTTACTCATAGTATTATTTTAAAACCAAATTACCATCTATTAACTATTTGATCATTTTTCTAATAATTTCTGATGCTAATGTTGCACCCTTCGTATTCACTTTATTTCTTTTTTGTTCTAATTTTTCTAAAATTAACGTTTCAAGATTATTGATACTTTCAAAATTAAACCCTTCAATTTTTGCGTTATGNTCTTGTTCAAAATGACCTTTAATTGGAATAAATATCCCTGGTGTACCGTATGCTCTAGCCTCATCTATTGTTGACTTACCTGCTAGGGAAATTATCAAATCTGACGCAAAAATTAATTCATGCAAATTATCTACAAATCCTAAATTTTTTACATTTAAAAATTTTTTATTTACTGCTGGACCTGATACTACTATAATTTCAATATTTTGATTAATTTTTAAAATCGCTTTAATTGCTTTATCTATTAAAAATAATCCTGCATCAGTACCTCCAATTGAAATAACTACTGTTATTTTGTTAAATGAAAATTTTTCTCTTAATTCTTCCCGTGAGCAATTGATCTTNCTAACTATTGGCCCTACNCTTTTTATGTTGTCCTGGTTGTCCCCTTCTTCTGGAATTATTACAGCATCACAATTTTTAATAATGTCCATCATTGATCTGTTCATTTTTCTTTCAATAAACGATGCAATCCCTTTTGTGAATTTTGTTTCTAAAACATCTGTAATCAATATATTTGGAATTTCTAAATTTTGTGCAACAGTTAATGATGCAAAGTCTTCATCACTGATTATCAAACCTGAATTATTTTTTTTAAGAATTTTTTCTGATATGTTTTTACAATTTTTATAATATTGATAATAATTCCATAACCATTTTGTTTGATTATTTAATATTCCATCTTTTACAGTAAATGAAGGTGGCTTATAGGCATCATTTACTTTAAANTCTAATTTTTTTAAAATTTTTGCCGCTCCACTACCTGTAACAAAATTAATTGGAATGCCTTTCAAATTATTTACTATTGCAATATCCCTAGTCACGTGACCTAATCCAATTGGACTAGAAAAAAAATTATAATCATTCACAGTTTTGATTATTTTTAATCAAATTTCTATATTTTCCCTTTCTGAAAGTTTAAATGGATTTCAACGAGGTATGTTTCAGTGGGCTCATAGTCTAGCTCGGTTATGACGTCGCCCTTACACGGCGAAGATCCAGTGTTCAAATCACTGTGGGCCCATTTTTACTTCTAATCCTTAAACAAAGTTAAGAATAACGTCAATCCTATAAATAATAATTATTATAAGTAAATAGAGTGTCTTCTTTTACTTTTTTCAGTTTACAGAAAAAATTACTAGTGTTGGTTTTATCAACAACTTTGGTTTCTATATCCATAACAACTGTGATATTTCTTAACTTTGACAATATCTCAATTCTTCAATTACAAGAAAATATCATTATAATAGGTATTTCTTTAATGATTGGATTAAGTATTCTTACATATTTTTTGGCAAAACGTCTTTCTGATCCTATTACAAAACTTAGTGAAGCAACTTATCAAATCTCTCGAGGCGAATTTAATATTAGAACTAATATAACATCTCGTGATGAAATAGGTAATCTTTCTGAGTCATTTGATAATATGGCAAAAAAACTTCAAGAAGCTGAAATTACTATTAAACAAAAAGAGGAAGTTATTAAACAACAGGAAGACATTCTTCTAAAATTTTCCCAACATACACAAAATGATTGTGTTGGTGTAATTGACATGAAAGATTCTACAAAAATTTCTGCTAAACTATCTGATGACGATGTTACTAAATTGTATGAAACTTTTTTAAATTTTATGGCTAAAATTGTTCAAAAATATGATGGAGAAGTAGTCAAAAATATTGGTGATGCATTAATGTTTAGATTTCCAGATACTGATCTTAGTGATAGCAAAACAACAAAAAATATTTTAGAATGTTGCTTATCTATGATTGAATCTCATGATGATTTAAAGAAACTACTTGAAGAAGAAAAGATGCCTGAATTAAATTATAAAATTAGTATTAGTTATGGTTCGGTAAAAGTAGCNCAAAGTACTACGTCTACAATTAGCGATATTTTTGGCCCAACAGTTAATCGATGTTTTAAAATAAATTCATTATGCCCTGAAAATAGTCTTATTATTGACAATAATTTGTATTTAGCTTTGAAAAATTTTGTGGAGTATGATATTTCACAATTATCTGAAACTGAAATAAATAAAAAATACGGATATACGATTTTTCAAGTCAAAAGAAATAAATAATTTTTT
>JGI26239J51126_1001382_pt1 | contig 10797 bp, 9 predicted proteins | sample SaaInlV_130m_DNA_3_FD_51126 | JGI IMG/M metagenome (IMG submission 51126)
TTATCTTGATTGGAATCGACAAAAGCTTTGAATGGATTGGCTGATGCTTTTTCACCTGCTATAGCTTTCTCCATTTCAGGCTTTAACCATTCCCGAAGAGCATGGGTTATGTGTTGGCGGGCTCGATCAATTCTAATATTGTAATCTTCAAGGACATTATGAGTGGTGTACATAAATAACGCAAGAATGGTCAACCGTTGAGTTGGGGCGTCTAATTTTTCCCCATCTTCGTATTCCCATAGCTTTACGAAAAGTTCCGTGATTTTATCTTTATCGATAATAACATCCTCTGTGTCCAAATGTTTTAGAATGGGTTCTATATACGCGGCGACCTTTTTGGCGAACTCAGAATCTGTAGTTGTTTCGCTATCCTTGATATCAGTCATGGTTAAGTTTTCCAAAAAATAGATTATAAAATACTGTAAAACAAGAAAACTCACGCCCGATTTTTGTTATGGTCGAGTTGTTCTCTAGTACATAATTATGTGTTACAAAAAATAGCATATTGCAGGGTAAAGGATCAAGGTTATTAGGTTTGAGAGTAATCATAGATAATGGCAGGATAAAGTGTTCTCATATTAGAATGACTNTTTAAATTCTCTTAAATTCATGAAGCAAGATTTGTTTGACATAGTAATTATTGGTGCCGGGGTTATCGGACACAGCATTGCATTTAGGTTGAAGCAATGCCGGCCGGATCTTAACTTGGCAGTTCTTGGCGATCCTATGAATTCACTCATGGCTTCTCGGGCTGCAGCGGGCATGTTGGCTCCTTTTGGNGAATGTAGCGAAGCAGATGGGTTTTTTAGATTCTGTCGGGAGTCTCTTCTTCAATANCCTNATTTCATTAATGACTTAATTTCAANAAGTGATATTCCCGTTCACCTTTCCATGAAAGGNTCTCTCATGCCTTCATCGTCACTTGCAAACGACTGGGAAAAACAAATTCGTTTTNTTCGTGAAGAAAATATTCCTCATGAAATTTGGTCCCCGGCGAGATGCCAGCAATTAGCCCCAGCTCTAGCCGCATCTTGTGGTGAAGTATTGTGGGTGGGGGAAGGTCAGGTCAATAATAGGGAAATGCACGATGCCCTTGTAGCTGCTTCCAGAAAGCTGGGGGTTGAAATTTTTGAAAAAAATGTGACTGGGTTTGTTCGTGATTCTTCAATCGTGGAAGCCGCAATTACAAGCACGATGGAAGTTAGGAGCCAAAAATTTATTCTTGCTTCTGGAAGTTGGTCGTCGCAATTGGGAGATGCTCTCGATCTCTCTCTCCCATTAAAACCGATCAAAGGGCAAATGTGTCGGGTGCAAGTACAGGACGCTCAACTTGATTATACTGTCCACGGTTTGATGACATATGTTGCCCCGTGGAGAGGGGGGAAAGGCTTTGTGTTGGGAACAACTATGGAAGATCGAGGATTCGATCCCGTAATTGAAGAAGGTGTGATCCAGGGTCTTATCGAACGGGCGGGGGAGGTGATCCCCTGCCTCAAAGATGCTCCACTTATTGAAAGCTGGGCAGGTTTACGCCCTGCTGCTGAGGACTTGATGCCTATTATGGGGAAAAGCTCTCGTTACAAAAATCTTTTTTATTCGACAGGGCATTATCGCAACGGAATATTGCAAACACCTAAGCAGGCTGATTACATAGTGCAAACAATTTTAGAGACTCTGGTTGACGAAATGCCCGAATTTTCTCCACAGCGTTATAATTTATAATTCATTTATAATATATTTTTATGTCTAGTGACTACACGGAAAATTGCGACCTAGAACGTGATTTTAGAAATATTTGGCACCCCTGCACCCAGATGAGGGAGCATGAATCAGCACCTCTTCTTCTTATTGAAAAAGGTGATGGCATTTACTTGATTGACAGGGACGGAAAGCGATACATAGATGTTATTTCCTCCTGGTGGGTAAACCTATTTGGTCATAATCACCCGCGTCTAAACAAAGCATTGAAGGACCAGTTAGATCAGATGGCGCACGTAATGTTTGCTGGTATTACACATAGCCCTGCTATTAATCTGGCTGAGTCTTTAGTTGAGTTAACACCGTCAAATTTAACAAAGGTGTTTTTTTCCGATAACGGTTCGACATCAGTGGAAATAGCTCTCAAGATGAGCCTTCAGTACTGGAAACAAGTTGGAGAAAGTCAACGAACGAAGTTTATTTATCTTTCTGGTAGTTATCATGGAGAAACACTTGGGGCCTTGTCGGTTTGTGGAATAAATTTATTTCGCGAAAAATTTAAAAACGTACTCATGGAAAACATTGAAGTTCAAGGCCCGGATTGCTACCGATGTCCATATGACCTTAAGCCTGAAAGTTGCAAGGCTGAATGTTTTGAACATTTGGAGAAAGCACTTGAGAAAAATAAAGGAGCTGTTGCAGGGGTGATTATTGAGCCACTTGTTCAGGGCGCATCTGGAATGAAAATGTATTCTCCAGTTTACCTTAAAAAACTGCAGGAGGCCTGTGAGGATCACAAAGTACATACGATTTATGATGAAGTCGCCGTTGGGTTTGGTCGAACGGGTTCCCTTTTTGTTTGTGATAGCCATGGGCTAAAGCCAACATTTTTATGTTTGTCCAAGGGCATTACCTCAGGTTATCTGCCCCTTGCAGCAACATTGACAAGCGATCAAATTTATCAGGCATTTTATGGCGAACCAGCATCTATGAACCTATTTGTTCACAGTCATAGTTATTCGGCGAACCCTTTAGCTTGTGCTTGCGCAAACGAAACCTTATCTTTGTTGACAAAAAATAATTTTTTAGAAAACCTANAGCCTAAAATTAAATTTCTTGAAGAAACAGGCGGTTCGTTAAGCGAAATAAAGTGGTGTGGTGAGTTCCGGCAAAGAGGAATGATAGCTGCTATTGAATTGGTGCAAGACAAGTTGAGTAAAGGTGCTTTCCCTTTGAAAGACCGAGTAGGATATAAGGTTTATCTTGAAGGACTCAAGCGGGGAGTTTTCATGAGACCATTGGGGGACGTTATTTATTTTATTCCACCTTTAATTATAACAAACGGAGAAATAGAGATTATGATGAATGCAGCATTTGAAAGTATTGAAGCGGTGCTTGGTTAACTTAAAAAGAAAGGATCGTTGATAATGTATGAGGTGACAGTGAAAACAGGATTTTCGGCTGCACATCAGCTTCGCTATTACGATGGTAAATATGAAAACCTGCATGGTCATAACTGGACGGCAATTGTGACTGTGGAAACTAAGGAGTTAGACAAGATTGGGTTAGGAGTTGACTTTGTGGTTCTTAAGAAAAATGTTGCTGATATTTTAAGTCGCCTTGACTATAAAAATATTAACGAGGTTCCCCCTTTTGACTCGGAAAATCCTTCTGCTGAAAATATTTCTCGATGGCTATTTGGCGAGTTGGCTATTTTGATAAATAGCGATAATGCTCGCTTAAAAAGGGTCGAAATTAAAGAGTTTGATGACTGCGGCGCTGCTTACTTTGAATAAGAAAAATTTGTGCTTCATCGTAATTAAGTTTTTAAAATTTTGGAGACATTACTTTTATTTTAAAACTCCCCTTACAAGAGAATTTTTTATATGTCGAGTGATTAGTTAATCTATTTCACTAAAAGGTCACCTTCGTGGCAAGCAAAGCCCCCTTGGGTTTAGAATTTATTGTAAATTTTCAGAAGTTAGATTAACCAACAAACTCTTAACAGAATATATGGTTCATCACTTGATCGAAGACCTTATCCTTTTATTACTAGTTTCCCTGCCAATAAACATTGTGTTTCATCGGATTAAACTTCCCTCGGTAATGGGGTACCTAATTGCTGGGGTTTTAATTGGTCCCCACGGACTAAAGCTGATTTCAGATGTTTCAGCGGTTAAGGAACTGGCAGAAATAGGAGTCGTTTTGCTTTTATTCGTGATTGGTTTGGAGTTTTCTCTAGGGCGATTACTCAAAAACTTAACTTCAGTTCTAGGGGCCGGTAGTCTTCAATTGGGAATGACCACGCTTGTCGCATGGTTTGTTTTTGTGGAAATGAATTTTCAACAAAATCAAAGTATTGCTCTAGGACTGATCATTGCTTTGAGTAGTACGGCAATCGTTCTGAAAATGGCTACCGATAACGCTGAGATAGATACACTGTCTGGGAAACTTTGTATTGGAATTCTTCTATTCCAAGATTTATGCGTAGTTCCAATCATGCTCATTTTACCTCTTCTTGGTCAGTCAGGAGTTCACTCTAGTTTTGACTTTATATTTGAAGTAGCTAAATCACTTGTTGCCGTAGTTGGGATTTTTTTCCTGTCTCGCTTGATTGTCCCGAAAGTTTTGGCGTGGATTGCCCGTATAGGGAATAAGGAACATCTCACCTTATCTGTAGTATTTACAATTCTTTTCACTGGTTGGATTTCTCAGGAGATGGGCTTAACTCTGGCCATGGGAGCACTGATTGCCGGGATGATTATTTCTGAATCTGAATATAACCACCAGATTATCCTTGATATCTTGCCCTTAAGAGACTACTTCAGCAGTATTTTCTTTATTTCTGTTGGCATGCTTTTACAAATAGATGTTTTTGCGGATTCTATTTTGACTTGCCTGGCACTTACTGTGCTTGTAGTTCTGGTTAAAGGAGTATTTACTACTTTATCCTGTTTACTTGTTCGGGTGCCTTTAAGAATTTCTTTTGTAGTCGGTTTGCGTTTGGCTCAAGTCGGAGAATTTTCTCTAATTCTCTCAGCCATGGCATTAAACCAAGGATTATTCGACTCGCATCAATACCAGATACTACTCATTGTTTCTATTCTTTCTATGCTTTTGGCTCCGCTATTGATCCAGATTTCCACCGGGCTTTCAATTAAGTTGTTTTCTAAATGGAAGTCCAAAGAAATCACTTCAGATGAAGGTAAGGACCCTAAGCTAAAAGACCATGTTGTCATTGTTGGGTACGGCGTTGGNGGCAGGACACTTGCTCAGGTGCTTCTTGAAGCGAAAATTCCTTTTTTAGTTTTAGAGTTGGATGGTGAGCGGGTAAGGAGAGCTTTAACAGAAGGAATCACCATTCTTTATGGTGATTGCGCACAAGAGCAGACATTGATTCGAGCCGGTTTAAGAGATGCTCGTATGATAGTTATAAAAATTTCAGACTATACGGTTACGGAAAAAACAGTTCGTCTTTCACGGAAGATTAATCCCCAAGCCAATATTATGGTACGAACTCGGCGAACCGATCAAGTCGAGGAACTTAAAAATGCCGGAGCGGACCAGGTAATTCCAGAAGAATTTGAGACGTCTATAGAAATTTTTTCGAGAGTACTACGAGATTATCATGTTCCTAGTAATATTATAGAGCAACAGGTGGAATTGATCAGGTTGGAAGGCTATAGCATGTTTCGGGGCTTAGCTTTAAATACAGAAAGTCTGAAGAAGTTTTCCACCTATTTGACAGCTACTCTTACGGAGTCTTACTTAGTGTCGGAAGAGAGCTGGGCTTGTGGACAAACAGTAGGAGATATAAATATTCCATCTAGGACTGGGGCAATTATCGTTGCCGTGGTAAAAAATAATAAACCTTATGCCAACCCTGACCAAAAATTACTTGTCCAGTCTGGGGATACTTTTATTCTTCTCGGCAGTCATATTCAATTAGACCAATCATTAAAGATGCTAAGATATGGCGACAGCGGTGGAGGGGAGAAAAGCACTTTAAGATGAAGGCAAGGGCTTTCTTCGGTTGCCTTTTAAGTTAAAGGTTTTGGCCTGATATTAAATGACGTAAGGCATTCTATTAAATTTTGGTGCGATGGGTTTTACGCAAACCTTTCACGCACAATACATTAACAATCTTGATCCTCAAAGTATGAGGGTTGTTTCTCTATGGAGGTGCTAAATGCCGCTTTGGTTGATAATTGGTATTGGTAGTTTTATAGGTGGTATTTTGAGGTATTGGATCAGCGGATGGGTTCAAAGTGGTGCCCTAACTTTTCCCTTGGGAACGCTTAGTGTTAATTTTATAGGGAGCTTGATTTTGAGTTTAATAATGTACCTTTCTGAGCACGCAGGATTTTTTAGNGCGGAGGTTCGAGTTTTTTGGACTATTGGACTATTGGGGTCGTTTACTACGATGTCTACATTCAGTTACGAGTCTTTTCGNTTACTTGAACAGAACGAAAANATACTATTTGGGTTGAATNTTGCGGGTACGTTGATCCTAACGCTAGCAGCTGTTTATATGGGGAAACTTATCGTGCTTAACTTTATGGTGGGGGCAAAATGAAAAAAGAAAATATTAAAACTATTTACTGCAATGATGCTACAGGATAAATACATATCTCCCCCATATTATATCTGACAGGCGAAGGTGCGCTGTTACAAGGATAATTTGTTATGAAAGATTGTAAAGGTCAATACTTAAAGGGAAAACGAATTTCTCCTGCTCCCATAGTAGATGAGTTAAGTGTAAAAGACTTGATTGATAACCACTTTAATGGGTACAACGCTGCCCGTATTCAAGAGCTTTGCCATCTAATTTCCGAGAAAATGTCATCTCAGGATGTCTATGTTGGTTTTAGTCTTTCAGGAGCATTAACTCCGGCGGGTTTAGGCTCATCCTGTATTGTTCCGATGATAAGGTCTGGCATGATTGACTATATTGTGACGACTGGAGCCAATTTGTATCATGATTTGCATCACTCCTTGGATCTTCCTCTATCCCAGGGGACGCCTTTCGTCAACGATAATGAATTGTTCGAAAAGGATATTATCCGTATTTACGACATTTTCATGGAATACGAAGTGTTGGCTGCAACTGATAATTGGTTGATGCGGACATTTTCAAGGCCAGAATTTCAAAAGCGAATGGGAACGCGGGAGTTGCATTATTTACTAGGAAAATTTGCTGATGAGGTTGAAAAAGAACGCGGTACAGTCGGGAAAAGTTTTATTGCAGAAGCATACCGCTATGAAGTTCCTATCTATACTTCGTCGCCAGGGGATAGTACGCTGGGGTTGGATATTGCGGCACTCAACCTAGTCGGGAAGTCTATCTACATAGACTCCTCTATCGATGTAAATGAAACAGCTGCTCTGATTCTTGAGGCGAAGCAAATTGGCAAAAGTGGTGTTGTTGTCTGGGGAGGAGGGTCGCCAAAAAACTTTATTTTGCAGCCAGAGCCTGCTCTGCAGGAAGTCCTTGGCTTTGACATTAAAGGGCATGATTATTTTGTTCAAGTTACCGATGCGCGTCCAGATACAGGAGGACTTTCAGGGGCGACGCCAAACGAAGCTGTGAGTTGGGCTAAGATAGATCCGGATACTGTAAATCAATCAGTTGTTTGCTATAGTGACACCACGATTGTCATGCCATTGTTAACGGCATATCTTGAAAGTTGCAAAATAAGGCGCAAGCCAAAACGTTTATATAAAAAGCTTCCCAAATTAACAGATAAGCTTCGTGAAAAGTTTTTGCAACAGAAAGATCTTATCTTAGGGAAGCGCAGTGTGGCTGATACGATACAGTTCCTCAAAGGAAGTAAGGGTTAGGTCAGAGTCTTTATTCAAAAAGGTTCCTCTCCTCAAAGGTAGATTATTCATGTATGAAACAGGAGGGTAGTATGAAATCGAGCGATTGTACATTGTTTAGTGGCGGTGCCAAAGGAGCAGAGGAGGAATTTGGTGTCCAGGCAGAAAAAAATGGGGTAGAAGAGGTGTGCTTTACTTTTGATGGTCACTCAACAAACCGTAAGCGCGGTGTGCATTTTTTAACCAATGAAGAGTTAATCAAGGGAGAGGTCAGTTTNGTCTACGTGTCCAAACTGATGAGCCGATCTTACACGCATGGTCCAAAATTAAAAAAAGTATTGCAAAGCATCTGGCATCAAATCAATAACGCGGAAGAAGTTTTTATTGTTGGNAAAATTCTTGACGATGGAACTGTTAAAGGTGGTACCGGTTGGGGGGCTGAATTTGCAAAACTGTGCAATAAGCCACTGTGCGTATTTGATCAAGATGCAAAGGAGTGGTTGAAGTGGAATCAAGATCGATGGGGAAAGGTATCTCCAAAAATAAAGAAGAAGCATTTCGCCGGTGGGGGTACTAGGTTTTTAACGTCCGATGGGAAAAAAGCGATCGCGGATTTATATGCAGGGTCATTTAAGTAAGTCGATAATCTAGGTGAGCATATTCTGAAAAATGAATTCTAGAGAGCGAGAAGAATTTAAAGAAGTAATCATAAGCGAAATAGCTTCTCAGAAGCATCAAATAGAAAGTCTATTAAAATCGACTAAGCCTATTGCGCCGGATAATGCAATAGGGCGTCTTACTCGGATGGAAGCTATTGGAAGTAAGGGNGTCAGTGAAGCGTCGTTGGGTTCTGCACAAAGAAAACTTGCTAGGTTAGAAACCGCTCTGAATAAAACCGAGGACCCAGAGTTTGGAATTTGTATCAGATGTTTAAACCCGATCCCAAAAGGTCGTATGATTTTGATGCCGGAAAGCGTTACTTGCGTTGCTTGCGCGTAGAATACGCAGGTCCCATGGATAAGCTTTGATTTAGACCAACTAGTCCTTGGAATGCTATTGTGATACAACTGTTAGGCTAACTGGAAAATCAGGGAGATCAACTCCTTTTAATAGTGACTATTTTTTTAACGATATGGGCTTATAGCTATTGTTATAAGTCCTTTTTTATTTTGCAAACCTAATAATGATTATAGCTAATAATATTGAAAAATCTTTTGGACCCCAGATTCTATTTGGAGGAGTTTCCTTCCTTATGAATGAGGGAGAACGCGTCGGTTTAGTAGGTAAAAATGGAACAGGAAAGTCAACTTTATTTAAGATGATCCTTGGACAGGAGAGCCCAGATTCCGGGGCCTTAATAATTCCCAAGGGCTATCGGATCGGTGCCCTAGAACAAATTATATCTTTCACTCAATCTACCGTTCTCAAGGAGTGTGTTCAGGCATTAAGTTCTGAAAAGCAATGGGAACATTACAAAGCAGAGATCATCCTTTCTGGGCTAGGTTTTTCTGAGCAAGATTTTCATAAAGACCCTGCGACTTTCAGTGGTGGTTATCAGGTAAGAATTAACCTTTGCAAGGCTCTATTAGCTAGTCCCAATATGCTTCTTCTTGATGAACCCACTAATTATCTAGATATACTTTCACTCCGTTGGTTGAAGGAATATCTCAATAATTGGCCTGGAGAAATGATGTTAATTACTCACGATCGTGATTTTATGGATAAAGTTACTACTCATACGCTTGGCATCCACCGGAAAAAGGCCAAAAAAGTTAAGGGTGATACTATAAAATTTTATGAGCAAATTGTTCAAGAGGAAGAGGCTTATGAATTAACCCGAAAAAATATGGAGACAAAACGAAAAGAAATGCAGTCTCTTGTGGATCGTTTTAGAGCGAAGGCTTCCAAGGCTTCTATGGCTCAGTCAAGATTGAAAATGATGGAAAAAATGGGGACCATGGAAAAACTCGATACTGAAAAGAATTTAGGATTTCGGTTTAATTATCTTTCATGTCCCGGAAAAACATTAATGACAATAAAAGACCTTTCTTTTTCCTATGACAGTAAACCTGAAAACAATATTTTTTCTGGTTTATCTTTTTCTATTGGGAGTCAAGACCGTATAGGAATTATTGGGGCCAACGGGAAAGGTAAGTCGACACTGATCAATTGTTTAGCAGGTGAATTGGTTTATAGTTCGGGGTCTATCACTAAGCATCCTTCTACCCGTCTAGGGCATTTCGGCCAGACTAATATCGACCGACTCGATGCGCAGAATCGTGTGATAGATGAGATATTACGGGAAAATCCTAGTCTTTCTTTGCAAGCTGCCCATAGCATCTGTGGGGCAATGATGTTTGAGGGTGACTTAAGTAAAAAAAAAGTAAGTGTATTGTCTGGAGGTGAAAGGAGTCGAGTTTTACTAGGGAAAATAATTTCTCATCCTACCAATGTCTTACTTTTGGACGAACCATCTCATCACTTAGATGTTGAGTCTATAGAGGCCTTGATTGAAGAATTAGATAATTATGCCGGTGCTTTAGTGATTGTTACTCACTCCGAACTCATTCTTAAAAGTTTGGCTAAAAATTTAATCATTTTTCATCAAGGTCGATCGGAATATTTTCATGGAGGATACGATCACTTTTTAGAAAAAGTAGGTTGGGAGGGAGAACCAACTACAGCAAAAAAAGAAAAAACTAAAATTAACAAAAAAGAGGCTCGTAGATTACGAGCCTTAGAGAGGCAAAAAGAGAGAATCAGTTGATAGCTAGACTAAGAGGAAGTTGAGAACGTTGATGGGTGGTTAAATGAATTTATAATCGTAAGTTTGCTGAGGACTAAAGGAAACGGGGACCAAATAAATGGGTTGGAAGCCCATCGAAGGGTACCTGATTCGGAAGAGCTTGAAAGGGGGATCGCCTTCAATGGACTTCCTTAGGAGGAGGTAACTACGCAACAAACTGTAACACTTGAAACGAAATGTTTCAAGTGTTTTTTTTGTAAAATTTCAGGGTATTATTTAAGCGGGTTTTATACGTTAGACAATTTTTTTTGTAGAGGGTGTTAAAATCCTCACTCAAAAACTTGGATATAAAATTAGTTTAATTTTTTTTTTGTTTTTGGTCTGGTTTTTTTTTGGGGGCAAACCTTGACGAATTCCCTAACTTTTTTGCTAAACTAAAAAGTAGCCAAAGGGCCAAGAAACCGAATGTCATCCCATAAATTATGTAGGTCCCTTTGTCCATATTTTCGTCTTTATTTAATCATTAAACGAAA
>JGI26239J51126_1001390_pt1 | contig 10747 bp, 15 predicted proteins | sample SaaInlV_130m_DNA_3_FD_51126 | JGI IMG/M metagenome (IMG submission 51126)
TTTTTTTTGCAATTATTAATTTATTACTTTTCACTTAACCACCTCCAATAAAATGAACTATTTCAATTTTATCATTTTTTTTTAAACTTATTTTGTTAATTTTTTTTTTATCTATTATTTCTTGATTAAGTTCAATTGCTACTTTTTTCATGGGAATTTTAAGATTTTTTACCAAATCTGACATTTTATATTTATCTGATATAGATTTAACTTTACCATTTACTCTAATTTCTATTTTTTTTATTTTTCTCATCGTATATAAGTGTTGAATGAATAATAAAATTATTATTATTAATGGTCCAAATCTTAATCTATTAGGTGAAAGAGAACAATCACAATATGGATCAACAACTTTTGAAGAATTAAAAATAAATTGTTTGAAAAAATCAAATGAGATTGGAATTAATTTGGAGTTTGCTCAATCAAATATAGAGGGTGAGCTGGTAAGTTTAATTCAACATGCCAGAAATGAATATGATGGCATGATAATCAATGCAGCAGGATTTACTCATACATCTGTTGCTATTAGAGATGCACTTGATTTATTCAAAAAACCAATAATTGAGCTACATATTTCAAATATCTATAAAAGAGAGGAATTTAGGCATAAGTCATTAATTAGTGATATAGCGACAGGTGGAATTTTTGGTTTAGGAGCCGAAGGTTATATTTTGGCCATAATTTCAATACAAAAGATTTTACAAAATGAAAATAGATAAAAGTATTATTAAAGAATTAAGTGACTACTTGGATGAGTTTAATCTTACTGAAATAGAAATTACAGAAAAAGATACTAAAATTAAGGTATCAAAAAACAATGTATCTATAAGCAACCAGCCAGTTTTGACTTCAGCTTCTCAAACTATTCAAAATGAAAACACTGCTAGCGTTTCTAATATAAAATCAGGAACCGAAATTACTTCACCAATTATTGGTACTGCTTACCATTCGCCAGAACCTGGAGCAAAAAAATTTGTAGAAGTTGGTAAAAAAATTAAAAAAGGTGAAACCATATGATTGTTGAAGCAATGAAGACCATGAACCATGTTCCTTCAACAGCTGATGGTGTTGTAAAAGAAATTTGTGTTGAAGATGGACATCCAGTTGAATTTGGCCAAACTATTATCATTCTAGAATAAATTAATGTTTAAAAAAATTTTGATTGCAAACCGAGGGGAAATTGCAGTTAGAATTATTAGAGCTTGTAAAGAATGGGGCATTTCAACAGTAGCTGTACACTCTGATGTTGATAAAGAGAGTATGCATGTACGAATGGCTGATGAAAGTGTTTGCATAGGTTCTCATCAACCTGCAAATAGTTATTTAAATATTCCAAACTTAATGTCTGCAATTGAACTGACTAACTCAGATGCTGTTCATCCTGGATATGGATTTTTATCTGAAAATGCAAATTTTGCAAAGATTCTTGAAGATAACAAAATAAGCTTTATTGGTGCATCCTCAAAACATATTAAAATGATGGGTGATAAAATCCAAGCTAAAAAAATAGCTAAAGAAAATGGTTTACCAGTAATTGAAGGTTCTGAAGGAGGTGTAACTGATATTGCTCAAGCTAAAGAGCTATGTAAAGAAATTGGTTTTCCTGTATTAATTAAAGCTTCAGGTGGTGGTGGTGGAAAGGGTATGAAGATTGTTTACAAGGAAGAAGAGTTTGAAACTTTGTTCTCTACTGCAAAATCAGAAGCTCAAAAATATTTTGGTAATGATGAAGTTTATATTGAAAAATTTTTTCAAAACCCTAGACACATAGANGTTCAAATTTTAGCAGGTAAAAACAATGTTGTTCACCTTCATGAAAGAGATTGCTCTGTTCAAAGAAGACATCAAAAGTTAATTGAAGAAACACCAAGTCCAGTTCTGAATGATGAAATAAGAAAAGATTTATTTGAAAGAACAGTAAAAATGGTAGAAAAAATTGGTTATATGGGTGCTGGCACCGTAGAGTTTATTTATGAAGATGGAAAATTTTACTTTTTAGAAATGAATACACGAGTTCAAGTTGAACACCCAGTAACTGAAATGGTTACTGGCATTGATATTATTAAAGAACAAATTTGGATTGCATTTTCAGGAGAAACAGCTCTTAAACAGAACGACATAAAACCAAGAGGCCATGCCATTGAATGTAGAATTAATGCTGAAGATGCAAGTAAAAACTTTCAACCATCACCAGGAACAATAGGTATGTGTCATCAGCCGTCTGGCTTTAGAACAAGAGTAGATGGAGCTATATTTCAAGGCTACAAGGTGACACCTTATTATGACAGTATGGTTTGTAAATTAATTTGCCATGGAAGAAATAGAACTGAAGCAATTCAAAGAATGAATAGATCTTTGGATGAATTTGTTATTGAGGGGATAACAACAACTATTCCATTACATAAAAAACTATTAAGTCATAAGAAGTTTATTAATTCTGATTTTAATGTAAGCTGGTTAGACAAAGATACTATTGTCTAATAACAATTTACAAGCCAAACATCGTATACTGGATGATCAAAAGGAGTTATTGATGGACTTGAGGAAAACATCCACCCATTAAATACAAATACCTCATTATTATTTTCATCTGTTAGATCTTTAACCTGTATATAGGCGGTAATTTCTGGATTATCATCAAACTCTGAGTTTTTACATTTTAAACTTCTAATAGATAAATCTTTAAATTTAATTAATTCTCCATTTTTCAATTTAATTAGAGTATTCTTAGAGCTTATCTTGTCTAGAATCTTTAAGTCTGTAAAATTACCTTCAGTTTTATTTTGTGCAAATGAAGTGTTAAATAAAACAAAATAAACTAAAAAATATAAAAGAGAAAAATTAAATTTATTCTTTCCAGCTAGAATATTTTTTTTTGATACCATCTTTATTTTTATTTGGATAATAAGCCTCTTCTGTACCAGTTAAATTAGATTGGTGAGGTTTTTGCCAATCATATTTTTCAAAATTGTGATTTTTTTCAATTTTATTAGGCGTAAAATGCATCCATGAATACCATTCAACTGGTATTTTTGATGCATCAATAGAGTTCGCATAAATAATCCACCTTTTACCATTTTTACTTTCATAATATTTGTTACCCGATTCATCGCTTCCAACTAACTTTCCATAGAAAATAGTTTTCAACCTTGTTCCAAAGGTGTCTTGATTCCACCAGGTGAAAATTTTTTGTAAAAGTGTCAACATAAAATATTATTTTATTTTCAATCAAAAATTGTATAATTTAAATTAGACTAAAATATGAATTTGTATATAAATTAATAATTCGTTATTCAAATTAAAATTTAAATTGAGGTTAAATGGCAAAATATTTAGTTGAGACTTATTACACATGTACTTTTAAAGTTAATCATTATCTTGATGATATTAATGAAACTGAGCTTAAAAACCTTGAAAAAAGAGATGATGGTAAATTCGAAGTTTTGGATGTTAAATTAGATAATCGAAAAACTAAAAGCCTTGACCCAAATAACAACAAAGTCGTTGAGAATAAAAAAGTTGACCTAGTTTCGGAGACAAATCAAACAACACCACAAAATAAAGAAAATATTATTGCTAGCTTAAACAAATCTTCAGAAAGAGGTGGTAGAAGATTTGGAATGCCAGATAGGAGAAAAGGATACATCCAGAAGGCAACTATTGGGGATCATAAAGTATATCTTCATACAGGAGAATATGAAGATGGAAAGATAGGAGAAATCTTTATTGATACAAGTAAAGAGGGCGAATTAGTTAAAGCTTTGATGAATAATTTTGCAATCGCTGTGTCTCTTGGTCTTCAATATGGTGTTCCTTTAGATGAGTATATTAGTGCTTTTGTTGGAACAAAATTTGAACCTTCAGGAAAAGTCCACGGAAACGATCGAATATTGAGTGCAAGTTCGATTTTAGATTATATTTTTAGAGAACTAGCTATCTCATATCAAAATAGAGAAGACTTAGCTCATACTCCTTCAATTGGTGGCAATGACGCTAATTCAGTTGATGAGCAAGGATCTGAAGATCAAAATCAATTATTAAAAATTGTAAAAGATATTACAAGCAAAGGTTTTGTTAGAAATAACTATAAAAAAAACCTGGTAGATCTCTCTGATGTAAAAATAAGTTTAAAAGGAAAAAAATAATTTTTATTTTTTAGTTTTTAAAGCAAGATTAAGCTCTTTTAATTGTTCTTCGGTGATCTCAGATGGTGCTTTCATCATTAAATCTTGAGCATTTTGATTCATTGGAAACATAGTAACTTCTCTAATATTTTTTTCATTTGCTAGCAACATTACAATTCTATCAATACCGGGGGCAATTCCTCCATGTGGAGGCGCTCCAAAACTTAAGGCGTTGATCATTCCACTAAATTTTTCATCGACTTGGTTTTTGTCATAACCAGCAATTGAAAATAGCTTATACATAAGCTCTGGTTTGTGATTTCTTATTGCTCCAGAAGAGAGTTCAATACCATTACAAACAATGTCATACTGATAAGCTAATATGTTTAGGGGATTTTCTAAATCTTTATCGGTTAAATCACCTTGAGGCATTGAAAAAGGATTGTGACTAAATTCAATCTTATTTGTTATTTCATTTCTTTCAAACATTGGGTAGTCAACAATCCAACAAAAAGCGAAGATACCATCATCTATTAAATCTAAATCTTTTGCAATTTTGTCTCTAGCTTGTGCGGTAATTTTTTCTAAATCATTTTGTTTTCCACAAGCCATAAAAATACTGTCACCTACTTCAGAATTTGTTTTTTTCATTATTTCTACTAAAGCTTCCTTAGAAAAAAATTTTCCTATCGGACCTTTTGCGGAAAGCTCCCCCTCTTCTTCAAAAGTAAAATATGCTAATCCTGAAGCACCTTGTTCTTTGGCCCATTTATCAATATTGTCAAAAAAACTTCTTGGTTTGTTTTTTGTATTTTTAGTAGAAATACATCTTACTTTAGAGCCAGATTTCACAAGTTTTTTAAAAATTTCAAATGACACATCACCACGTTCAAATACACCTGTAATATCGTTTATTACTAGAGGNTTTCTTAAATCAGGTTTATCACTTCCATATTTTAACATTGCATCAGCATATGAAATTTTTGGAAACTGATCATACATTAATTTCTTATTTGAAAATTTTTTAAAAGTATTAACCAATAATTCTTCAACAACATTAAAAACGTCTTCTTGTTCAACAAAAGACATTTCTAAATCTAATTGATAAAATTCACCTGGACTTCTATCGGCTCTCGCATCTTCGTCTCTAAAGCATGGAGCTATTTGAAAATATTTATCAAACCCAGATACCATAATTAGCTGTTTAAATTGTTGAGGAGCTTGTGGTAATGCATAAAATTTACCAGGGTTCAATCTACTTGGAACAAGAAAATCTCTTGCTCCTTCTGGACTTGAAGAAGTTAATATTGGAGTTTGAAATTCCAAAAAACCTATTTTTGTCATTTCGTTCCTAATATATGAAATTACTTTAGATCTTAAAATTATATTTTCATGAATCTTTTTTCTTCTTAAATCTAAAAATCTATATTTTAATCTGATTTCTTCTGCATATTCTTGATCGCTAAAAACAGGCATTGGTAGCTCTTTACAGGTTCCTAATATTTCAAATTTATTTATTACAACTTCTATTTCACCTGTTTCAATATCTTTATTAATGGTTTCATTCGAACGATTAACCACTTTTCCTTGTATTTTTATAACAGTTTCTAACTGAGTTTTTTCTAACTCTAAAAAATTTTTATTCTCTTTATCAATAATACATTGAGTAATTCCATAATTGTCACGTAAATCAATAAATAGTAGGTTTCCATGGTCTCGTTTTTTATTAATCCATCCAGATATAGAAATATCTTTATCTAAATCTTTTTTTCTTAATTCGTTACAATTATGAGTTCTGTACTTATTCAATTATTCTCCCAAAACCTCTTTAATAATTTTAAAATCTATAGCTTTTTTTCTTTTTAAACTAATTTCGTCGATTTTATATATGAAATCAAAAATTTTGCCATATGATCTATCAATTCTTTTAATGATAAAATCTATTAGCTTTTTATCTATTGATATTTGTCTATCAGAGAGATTTTTAAGTATTAATGCGAACATAAGTTCATCATCAGGTTTTTCTATACTGGATAAAAGAAAATTTTTAGATCTGGAATTTAAATCATCTAATTTATATGAAAAATCAACAATAGGTTTTTTTGAAGTTACAATTAAATATTTGTTATCCTGCTCAATAATATTTAACAATGCATAAAATAAATTTTCATTAACTTCTTTATTAAGATTTTCAACAACAACATTTTCATAAATCTTAATCTCTTTTAAAATTTGATTATTTATATCACTTGCCTCTATTTTAATTCCTTTAAATTTTTTTAAAAAGATATTCATTAAGTGTGTTTTTCCTGAAAACTTTTCTCCAATTAAATTTAAAAAATTTTTTTCCCACTTTGGCCAACTATTTAATAATTTAAAAGAATATTCATTACTTTTAGAAACATAAAAATCTTGGTCTTTAAAATTTTGGTCATAATCAAATTTAATAATTAGTTGATTTAAATCTTTCATTTTAAAACCCATATCTGATCTTGAATATCAAATTCATAGTTTTTATCTTTCATAATCTTTAGAAAATAGTCAGGTGAACCGTTGAATATAATTTTGTAAATATTGCTTTTATTGTTAATTTTAAAAATATAAAAATCATAAATAAAATCTCCATTATTTAGCACTTCTTCAAATTGAGAAATTTTCGAGTTATCATCATTATTAATAGAAACAGTTAAAGTTAACTTAATCGAAGTATTAATTTCATTTTTAGATTTCCAATAATTTTCGTAAACATTTTTTAAATTTTCGATGAGTTCTTGAAATTCTTTTTTATTATTTAAATTTAAATTTTGAAACTTTAAATTTTTTAAATCCATTTTTTTATTAAAATTTATTCTATTTAAAACTCTTATTTCTTTATTATTTTTAAAAACAATCATTATAATATGATCTTCTAAGTTATATTTTTTAACTATAGGTTCAAAGTTGTAATTTTCTAAATTTTTTGAATTATTTTTTATCAAATTAAAATCTTCTAAATCTTCTGTTGGTAAAATAAAATTAAGTAAATGATATTTTTTAATATCTAAATTCCAATTATTAAACAAAAAACTTTCAGAAAATATTAAAATTTCATCTTTATTTTCATCAAGGATTATTGGAATAAATAATACATCTTTTTTTATTGGCAAAGACGGAAATATATTTTTACTTTCTAATAAATTAAATACTTTCTTTTTATTAAAGGTAACATTTAATGTTAAATAATAAATTTCATTAATAAATTTTTCTTCTTTAATGGAAAAGGTTTCAATCATTCCTTTAATTTTAGCAAGAGGAGTTTTTCTAAGTTTTTTTTGGTCTTTTGTCTGGACTATGGATAAAACTAATTCATTAAACGCTACCAAAAATCCTTCATCAATTATCTGATTTTTGTTAAAATTTATCTCAAATGGGGTGGATATTTCTATATCGTTAATAGAAAAGCTTTTAGCATTTACATTAGTTGTGGAAAAAAAAATATTTAGTAAAGCAAGAAAACAAAAATGAATATATAGTTTTCTAAAAGTAAAAAATTTAAAATTAAATTTCATAAAACATATTAATGAATAAAAAATTGTTTACCTATAAAAAAAGTGGAGTTAATATTGATGCTGCTGATAGCTTTGTAAATTTCATATCTGCAGTTTCATCAAAAAAAAAAGGCAAAAAAAAGTTTTCTAATATTGGAGGTTTTGGTTCTATATCAAATATTCCAAATCATATCAAACAACCCAAAATTGTTGCATGCACTGACGGAGTTGGTACTAAAATTGAAATTGCTAATGTTCTAAATAAATATGACACCATAGGAATAGACTTAGTTGCTATGAGTGTAAATGATTTAATTGTTCAAGGTGCAAAACCACTTTTATTTTTAGATTACATATCTATTAATAAAATTGATTTAAAAAAACTAAAATCAATTATTAAAGGCATAGTAAATGGGTGTGAACAATCAGAATGCGAATTAGTAGGTGGAGAAACAGCAGAAATGCCAGGTACTTATGAAAAAGGTAAATTTGATATTGCAGGATTTGCAGTAGGTGTAGTTGGTAAAAATAAAATTTTAAGTAAAAATAAGATTAAAAACAATGATCTAGTATTAGCTATTCCGTCAAGTGGTCTTCACTCTAATGGTTATTCTCTAGTTCGATACGTACTCAATAAAAAAAAAATTAATATTAAAAAAAATAATTTTTTAAGAACTGAATTATTAAGACCAACTAAAATTTATGTTAAAGAGGTTCTTAAGTTGATTGATAAAAATTTAATCAATGGATGTGCTAATATTACTGGCGGTGGTTTAGCTGACAATATAAAAAGAATTATTCCTGAAAATTTAGTTGCTGAAATTGATTTAAAAAAAATTAATACTTCTAAAATTTTTAGATGGCTAAAAAAAAATGATATATCAGATAAAGAAATGCTTAAAACATTTAATTGTGGTGTTGGTTTTTGTTTAATAATTAGTCCTAAAAATTTGGATAAAGTAAAAAAATACTTCACAAAAGAATTTAAACCATACGTGATTGGCAAGATTTCTAAAGGAAGAAATAAAGTTAAACTAAATGGCTCTATTAACTGGATCTAATAAAATAAAAACTGCAGTTTTTATTTCTGGGACAGGAAGTAATCTTAAATCACTCATAAAATTTTCTAAACTTAAAAAATCACCTATATCTATTAATTTAATCCTTTCAAACGACTCAAAATCAAAAGGCCTACAATATGGAAAAATTTTTAAAATTAAAAAAAAAATATTTGATTTCAAAAAAAAACATATAGATGAAAAAAAAATACTTTTTGAATTAAAAAAAAATAGAATAGATTTAATTTGTCTTGCTGGTTTTATGAAAATTTTATCAAAAACCTTTATAAATAATTTTAATGGAAAAATATTAAATATTCACCCATCTCTCCTTCCAAAATTCAAAGGTTTAAACACACATGAAAGAGCAATTAGAAATCAAGAAAAATACTCTGGTTGTACTGTCCACTTTGTTAATTCCAAACTAGATTCTGGAAAAATTATTCTTCAAGATAAAGTAAAGATAAATAAAAATGAGACACCTAAAACGCTTGCTAAAAAAATTTTAGCAAAAGAACACAAATTGTATCCAAAGGCTATTTTAAAAGTTTTTAGTCTTTAAAGAAAAAATCTATTTCTATTTTTGCATTTTCCACGCTATCAGACCCATGAACAGAATTTTTATCGATAGAAATTCCATATTTTTTTCTAATAGTACCCTCATCTGCGTCAGTAGGATTTGTTGCTCCCATTAGCTCTCTATTAGCCAATACTGCATTTTCTTTTTCCAAAACCATTACAACTATTGGACCTGATGAAAGATAAGCACAAAGATCATTATAAAAAGGCTTAGTTCATGAACCTTATAAAATTTTTCAGCCTCAGGTTTTTCTATTTGTATTTTTTTTTCTTTTACTATTGAAAAACCTTTATTTTTAAACATTTCTTTGATTTCATTATCTAAATTTCTTTCAACTGCGTCTGGCTTAATAATTGATAGTGTTTGTTCTGTATTACTCATAATCATCCTCTATTAGTTTATTTAATAATCTTACACCATAACCAGTTGCACCACCTGAATTTAAAGCTCCTCCATATTTTGAAAAAGCCATACCAGCTATATCAAGATGGGCCCAAGGTGTTTTATTTAAAACAAATCTTTGTAAAAATTGTGCAGCTGTTGTTGATCCTGCTCCACCTACATAATTGATATTTTGCATATCAGCATTTTTTGAGTCTATAAGTTTATCAAAGTTTTTATGTAGTGGCATTCTCCATAATTTCTCATCAACTTTTTGACCTGCATCTAACAACTGTTTTGACAACTTGTCATTGTTTGAAAAAAGTCCAGCATACTCTGATCCTAGAGAAACTATAATCGCACCAGTCAAAGTTGCTAAATCAACCATAAATTCAGGTTTGAATTTTTTTTCAGTAAAGGTTAAAGCATCAGCTAAAACTAATCTACCTTCTGCATCTGTATTTAATATTTCAATTGTTTTACCACTATATGACTTAACAATATCTCCAGGTCTTTGAGCATTGCCACCTGGCATATTCTCTACAAGCCCCACAACACCAACAGCATTAATTTTCGCTTTTCTTACAGCTAAATTTTTCATTAAACCTACTACGGTAGCAGAACCTGCCATATCATAAGTCATGTCTTCCATAAACTTTGCAGGCTTCAGCGAAATACCACCAGTATCAAAACAAACACCTTTTCCAACAAAGGCCAAAGGTTTGGAATTATTTTTTGCACCATTCCATTCCATGGTAACAAGATATGATCCTCTAATACTACCTTGGCCAACTCCAAGCAAAGCATTCATACCAAGTTTTTTTATTTTTTTTTCATCATATATGTTTATCTTTAAACCAAATTTTTTTAGTGAATTTATTCTTTTTGCATATTCATCAGGGTGTAAAATATTTCCTGGTTCTGAGACAAGATCTCTTGCAAAAAAACTTCCTTTTTCTAAGGCTTTAAATCTTAGATGATCCTGGGAAGATATCTTATTTTTATTACCTATAATATTAATAGAGACCAATTTTTTATTTTTTTTTGATTTATAAATATTGAACTCATATGATTTTA
>JGI26239J51126_1001391_pt1 | contig 10744 bp, 10 predicted proteins | sample SaaInlV_130m_DNA_3_FD_51126 | JGI IMG/M metagenome (IMG submission 51126)
GGCAAAAGATATCAAGATAGACAAAGTGTTTATTGGAAGCTGCACTAACGGAAGAATAGAGGATTTAAGAGAGGCTGCTAAAATTTTAAAAGATAAGAAAATTTCATCACATGTTGATGCAATGGTTGTTCCAGGATCTGGTTTGGTAAAAGAACAAGCTGAACAAGAGGGGTTAGACAAAATATTTGTTAATTCTGGTTTTGAGTGGAGAGAACCTGGTTGTTCAATGTGTTTAGCTATGAATGCAGATAAATTAAAACCTGAAGAAAGATGTGCATCTACTTCAAATAGAAATTTTGAAGGAAGACAGGGAAGAGGTGGAAGAACTCACCTAGTAAGTCCTGGAATGGCTGCTGCTGCTGCAATATCTGGAAATCTAGATGACGTTAGAAAGTATCAAAACTAAATGCAAAAATTTAATAAATTAAAAAGTATTCCAGCTTACCTACCAATAGTTAATATTGATACAGATATGATTATTCCAAAACAATTTTTGAAAACTATTAAAAGAACAGGACTTGGAAAAAATTTATTTTTTGAAATGAGATATGATGATCAAGGTAAAGNGGTTAATGATTTTGCATTAAATCAAAGTCCTTTTAATAACTCAAAGATTTTAATTGCTGGTAAAAATTTTGGATGNGGATCATCAAGAGAGCACGCACCTTGGGCATTATTAGATTTTGGAATAACTTGTGTTATTAGTTCAAGCTATGCAGATATCTTTTATAGTAATTGTTTTAAGAATGGAATTTTACCAATAATTCTTGAAGAAGATAAAATTAAAGAACTATCAGAATATGCAAATAGAAAAGAAGAAATCTCTGTCGATTTAAATGAAGAAAAAATTGTATATGGAAATAGTGAAATAAAATTCCAAATTGATCCATTTAAGAAAAAGTGTTTGCTTGAAGGATTAGATGATATAGCTCTGTCCTTGAAAAAATCAGATAAAATTGAAAATTTTGAAAAAAATATAAAAAATATAAAACCATGGATTTTTAATGATTAAAGTAAAAAAAAGAAAAATACTTTTNTTACCTGGTGATGGTATTGGCCCCGAGGTAATTGGTGAAGTTAAAAAAATTATTAAATGGTTTAATGACAAAAAATCATTAGATTTTGAGATAGATGAAGATCTTGCTGGTGGATGTTCATATGATAAGCACGGAACTCCAATTACTGATGAAGTATTTTATAAAGCTCTAGAAAGTGAAGTTGTTATGTTAGGAGCTGTTGGTGGACCTAAATGGGATGATTTAGATTTTTCAAAGAAACCTGAAAGAGCATTATTGAAATTAAGAAAAGAATTAAAGTTATTTGCAAACTTAAGACCTGCAATCTGTTTTGAACAATTGGTGGATGCTTCTACGCTTAAGCCAGAAATAGTATCAGGATTGGATATAATGATAGTTAGAGAATTAACAGGTGGAATTTACTTTGGCGAACCAAGAGGAATTAAACCAATAGAAAATGGNGAAAGAAAAGGCATTAATACTCATACGTATACTACTAGTGAAATAACTAGAGTAGCTAGAGTGGCTTTTGATTTAGCTAAAAAAAGATTAAATAAAGTTACATCTTGTGAAAAATCTAATGTGATGGAAGCTGGACAGCTATGGAAAGAGGAAGTTCAAGAATTACATGATAAAGAATATAAAGATGTCGAATTAAGTCATATGTTAGCAGACAATTGTGCGATGCAACTTTTAAGAAATCCCAAACAGTTCGATGTGATAGTTACTGACAATTTATTTGGGGATATGCTTTCAGATCAAGCTTCCATGTTAACAGGATCTTTAGGTCTTCTTCCATCTGCTTCTCTTGGAGCTAAGAATAAAGATGGTGAAATGAGAGCGATGTATGAGCCAATTCATGGTTCTGCTCCAGATATTGCAGGCAAGGGAGTCGCAAATCCAATTGCATCAATATTAAGTTTTGCAATGGCCCTTAGATATTCATTAGATCTAGATAACGAAGCTGATGCGTTAGAAAAAGCAGTACAAGAAGTATTAAATGATGGCTTAAGAACTAAAGACATCCTGTCTGACGGAATGAAAGAAACATCAACATCATCAATGGGTGATGCGATAATTTCAAAATTGCAATAATTCTAGAATTATTCTAAGGTTTTAAAATGCCAAGTTATATTGCGCCAGTTGAGGACATGTTATTTCTCTTTGAAAAATTAAGAGACAACAAGAACTACAATGAATTAGAAAAATACAATGAAGTTAGTCCAAATTTAGTTAAAGATATTTTAGAAGAGGCTGCAAAAATAAATCAAAATTTGATTTTACCATTAGCAAAGTCAGGAGATGAAAATCCAGCAGTTTTAGAAAACGGAGTGGTCAGAACACCCCCGGGCTATAAAGAAGCTTACCAAAAATATATTGAAGATGGTTGGACATCATTATCTTGTGACCCTAAATATGGTGGCCAAGGAATGCCAAAAACAGTTAGTGCTTTCTTTGATGAAATGCTCTCTTCAGCAAGCTTATCATTTAAATTATATAGTGAATTAAGCATTGGTGCTTACAATTGTATTAGTCATCATGCACCAGATGAAATTAAAGAAAAATATCTACCAAAGATAGTCGAGGGAAAATGGAGTGGCACAATGTGTTTAACAGAACCTGTCTGTGGAACAGATTTAGGTTTATTAAAAACAAAAGCAGCCAAACAATCTGACAACACTTATAAAATTAGTGGTCAAAAAATTTTTATTACTTCTGGTGACCATGATTTAACAGAAAATATAATTCATTTGGTTTTAGCTAGATCAACAGATTCTCCCACAGGCACCAAGGGTATAAGTTTATTTTTGGTTCCCAAGTTTATTGTGAATGAAGATGGAACAGTTGGACAAANAAATGGAGTATCTACAGGATCAATAGAAAGTAAAATGGGTATAAAAGGTTCAGCAACATGTGTTTTAAATTTTGATGAAGCAACTGGTTATTTGATAGGTACAAAAGATAAAGGTTTAAATGCAATGTTTACCATGATGAATCTAGAAAGAATAGTTGTTGGTATACAAGGTTTAGGTATTTCAGAAATAGCATATCAAAACTCACTTGCTTATGCCAAAGAGAGAAAACAAGGAAAAACTAATAATACTAAATCAGAGAATGGTGCTGATTTTATAATCGAGCATGCTGATATAAGAAGATCTTTGCTAAATATGAAATCAATAATCGAAGGCGAAAGAGCATTGTGTTTTTGGCTATCTCAACAAACAGAAGTAAGTCTTTATCATCCAGATGCCAAAATTAAACAAGAGGCTTCTGATTATGTTTCATTAATGACACCAGTTGTAAAATCATTGTTTACCGATTTAGCCATGGAAATCACTAGTGATGCAATGCAAATTCATGGAGGATATGGATATACAAAAGATCAAGGAATTGAACAATTATATAGAGATAACAGAATTACACCAATTTATGAGGGAACAAACTCAGTTCAGGCAGCTGATTTAGTATTTAGAAAACTATCCAATAAGAATGGAAATGTGGTTAATAAATTTTTAGAAATGATTAAAATTGAAAGTGAAAGCAAAAATGAAAAAGTAAAAAGCTTTTCTAAAGAATTGAATTATTATTTAGATATTTTATCAAAATTTACTGATTGGATTAATGACAAAAGTAAGACTGATAAAGATGATGTGAGTGCAGCTGCTAATGATTATTTAAAAACGCTTGGTTTTGTTTCTGTAGCATATTCATGGATAAAAATTCTTGAGGTTAGCTTTAGTGACTACGAGTCTAATAAAGATTTTTATAATGATAAGATTAATACAGCAAAATTTTATTTTGAAAAAGTATTACCAAGAGCAGAGTACCATTATAAATCTGCAATATCAGGAAGCTCAAATATAATGAATTTTAAATTTAACTAATTATGAGTAATTACGACAAAAATTTAGATAAAAATAAAGCAAACTATGTACCTCTTACTCCATTAACATTTTTAGAAAGAGCTAAAGATGTCTATCCTAATTATGAAGCGATAGTTTATGAAGATAGAAAGTATACTTGGAGTCAAGTCTACAAAAGATCTGTAAAATTTGCTAGTGCTTTATCAAAAATTGGAATTAGCAAAGGAGACACAGTTTCATTTTTAGCTTTCAATACTCCAGAAATTTTTGAGGCCCATTATTCAGTACCAATGACTGGTGGTGTATTAAATACAATTAACATCAGACTAGATGCAAACACTATTGCTTATATTTTAGATCATAGTGAAGCAAAAGTTTTAGTTGTAGATAGACAGCTTCACGCAGAAGTAAAAAAAGCATTAAAAATTTTAGATAAAAAAATTATTGTAATTGATATTAATGATAAACATGCAGATCAATCCAAGTTAGAAAAAATTGGTGATTTAGAATATGAAGATTTTTTAAATTCAGGTGATGAAAATTATGATTGGAAAATGCCAGAAGATGAATGGCAGGCAATATCATTAAGCTACACATCAGGTACAACAGGGAATCCAAAAGGTGTTGTTTACCATCATAGAGGGGCGTACTTAATGTCTACTGGGAGTACAGTAGCGTGGAATATGCCTAATAGGTTAAATTTTCTTACTATAGTTCCTATGTTTCACTGTAATGGCTGGTGTTATCCTTGGACAATTCCTATGTTAAATGGAAGAACTATTTGTCTAAGAAATATTGACGTTAAAAAAATTTTTGAATTAATTGATAAATATAACGTAACCCATTTTGGTGGAGCGCCAATTATATTGAATATGATCACTGGAGCGCCAGAAAGTGATCGAAAAAAGTTAAAAAGAAAAGTTTATGTTTTAACTGCAGGAGCTCCTCCACCTAGTATTATTTTTAAGAAGATGAAAAACCTAGGATTTGAAGTAATGCATGTTTATGGTTTAACGGAAACTTATGGTCATGTCACACAGTGTGCCTGGAATGATGAGTGGAATGAATTTGATGAAGAAAAGCAAAATGAAATTAAAGCCAGACAAGGTGTTAGGTATCCCAATCTTGAAGGCGCTACTATTATGGATCCTGAAACTATGAAGGAAGTACCAAGAGATGGAAAAACTATTGGTGAGATTATGTTAAGAGGAAATGTAGTGATGAAGGGTTATTTTAAAGATAAAGCGGCTACCGATAAAGCTATGGCTGGTGGCTGGTTTCACTCAGGAGATTTAGCAGTAATTCATCCTGATGGTTATGTAAAAATACAAGATAGATCTAAGGATATAATTATTTCAGGAGGTGAAAATATATCATCAATAGAAATAGAAAATACACTTTCAAAACATCCATCTGTATCAATAGCAGCAGTAGTTGCTAAACCTGATGANAAATGGGGTGAAGTACCTTGTGCATTTATTGAAATGGTCCAAGACAAACCAGTTACAGAAAAAGAATTAATTGATTTTTGCAAAGAAACATTGGCTGGTTTTAAAGTTCCAAAAAAAGTTATTTTTTGTGAGTTACCAAAAACATCAACAGGCAAAATTCAAAAATTTGAGTTAAGAAAAAAATTCTAGGTAATTAATTGATATATCAGTTAGAAAATAAAAACTTTCATGCATCAGATGCAGGACAAGGTATTGATAGCAAAAAAGATACAATTATTTTTCTTCATGGCAGTGGTCTTTCACACATTGTTTGGTCTTTAGCTGAACAATTTTTTTCTAATAAAAATTTTAATGTTTTATCAATTGATTTACCTGGACACGGAAGTTCTGATGGCCCTTGTTTACAAACAATAGAAGATATTGCAGATTGGTTAGAAAAAGTATTTGTAAAATTAGAATTAGAGCAAGTCATTTTGGTTGGCCATTCTCAAGGATGTTTGGAGATGCTTGAATATTCTCATAAATACAAAAAAAGAATAAAAAAAATGGTTTTCATTAGTGGTTCTTATAAAATGCCAGTTAATCAGGATTTAATAGATTTAGCTTTAAATGCAGATACTGACGCTGTTAAATTAATGATGAAATGGGGTTATGAAGGGTTCAAAAAATTTATAGGAGGAAATCCTGTTGAAAAAATAATTCAATCTCCGTCTGACATCAGAGAAATATTAGCTGTTGATCTAATCGCCTGTAATAATTATGCAAATGGGTCTAATGCTGTAAAAACAATTGATTGTCCAACTTTATTAATTTTTGGTGCATCAGATAAAATGGTAAATTTAGAAGTTGGAAAAAAATTTGCAAATTTAATTAAAAATTCTACTACTCACATTATAGAGGGTTGTGGTCACATGATTATGATTGAAAAAGCATTTGAAATGAGAGAAAAAGTCTTAGAATTTTTACAAAAATGAAACAATATTCAATTGCAAAATCTAGAAGGCTTAGAAGTACTCCATATACTTCAAGAATAGAGAAACAAGGTGTAACTGCTTATACTGTTTACAATCATATGCTTTTACCTGCTGCATTTGGATCTTTAGAAGATTCATATACGCATTTAAAAAAAGATGTTCAAATTTGGGATGTAGCTGCTGAGAGACAAGTAGAAATCCAAGGAAAAGACTCTGCAAAACTTGTTCAGTTAATGACATGTAGAAATTTATCAAAATCAAAAATAGGAAGATGCTATTATTGCCCAATTATTGATGATGCTGGAAATTTAGTAAACGATCCAGTGCTCTTAAAATTAGCAGAAGATAAATGGTGGATATCAATTGCTGACTCAGATGTAATCTTTTTTGCAAAAGGTTTGGCGTCTGGATACAAACTGAATGTAAAAATTATTGAACCAGTAGTGGATATTATTGCTATTCAAGGGCCTAAATCTTTTAGTTTAATGGAAAAAATTTTTGGAAAACCAATTACAGAATTAAAATTTTTTGGTTTTGATTATTTTGATTTTGAAGGCACAAAACATTTAATTGCAAGATCTGGTTGGTCTAAGCAAGGAGGATACGAAGTGTATGTTCAAAATACAAAATCAGGACAAAAATTATATGATCATTTGTTTGAAGTTGGAAAAGAATTTAATGTTAAACCAGGCTGTCCAAATTTGATAGAAAGAATTGAAAGTGGTTTGCTTTCTTATGGTAATGATTTTGATAATAATGATAATCCTTTCGAGTGTGGCTTTGATCAGTATGTTTCTTTAGATAGTGAGATAAATTTTTTGGGTAAAGAAAAATTAAAAAAAATAAAATCAGAAGGTATTCAAAAAAAATTAATGGGTGTTAAGTTTGATATTAAAGAAATAAGTTTAGTAGACTCATTAAATTTAAAAGATGAAAAAAATAATATAATTGGTGAATTAAGGTCAGCATGTTATTCTCCACATTTTAAAAAAGTTATTGGAATTGCAATGTTAAAAAAGCCTTATTGGGAGGCTTCAAAAACTGTTAAAGTTGAGATAAACGGTAACATTTGTACTGGAAACGTTTGCGATTTACCTTTCATTTAGTATAAACTTTAATAAAATCATGAATATAGCTATTGTTGGAGCCACAGGAAATGTAGGCAGAAAAATACTCGAAGTTCTTGAAAAGAAAGAACTGGCTATGGATAATCTATATCTATTAGCCTCATCAAGAAGTGCTGGATCAAAAATTAATTTTAAAGGTAATGATTATGAAGTTTTAAATTTAGAAACTTTTGATTTTTCTAAAGTTAAAATTACTTTCTTTGCAGCAGGTGGAAAAATTTCAGAAAAATTTGTTGAAAAAGCAGCCAAACATTCGCTGGTTATTGATAACTCTAGTTTCTACAGAATGGATCCTGATGTTCCTTTAATAGTACCTCAGGTAAATTCAAATCACTTAAATAACATAAAAAAAAATATTATTGCAAATCCTAATTGTTCAACTGCCCAATTAGTTTTACCCTTAAAACCTTTACATGATTTATTCATTATTAAAAGAATAGTTGTATCAACTTACCAATCAGTTTCAGGAGGAGGCAAAGCCCCCATGGACGAATTGATAGAACAATCTAAATCAGTATTAGAAAATAAAAAAGTTAACTCTAAGAACTTTACAAAACAAATTGCATTTAATGCTATTCCTCACATAGATGTTTTTGCAGATGATGGTTATACAAAAGAAGAATTAAAAATGGTAAATGAAACTAAAAAAATTTTAGATAATAAAATAGATCTAACAGCAACATGTGTCAGACTGCCTGTTTTGGTTTCTCACGCAGAATCTGTGAATATTGAATTTGAAAAACCTTTTACAGTAGAAAANGTAANAGAGGCTCTTGATAATTTTGAGGGATGTAAAGTAATTGATGAAAGGTCTGATGGTGGCTATTCTACACCCATAGAAGCTGAAGGTAGAGATGAAACTTTTATTTCAAGGATTAGAGAAGACAAAACTATAAATAATGGATTAAATATGTGGATTGTTTCAGATAATCTTTTAAGAGGTGCAGCCTTAAATTCAGTTGAGATTGCAGAAACATTAATTAAAAATAACTTTTATGGAAAATAAAAGCCCATTATCTCCACATATACAGATTTATAGATGGCATATTTCATCTCTAGTATCCATTTCTCATCGTGTAACAGGAATAATAAATATTATCGCTATAACTCTAATTTGTATTTGGGCTTCATTGTTATTTTTTGGGGAAGTTAATTATGNAATGATTAATTTTGTTTTAAATTCATTTCTTGGAAAATTTATTGCTTTAGGTTTGACTTGGTCTTTTAGTTTTCAAATATTAAGTGAGATTAGACACTTAATAATGGATATGGGTTATGGTTTTGAATTACAAACAACTCGTATAACAGGATTAGTTGTAATTTTTGGTTCAATTTTATTAACTATTGTAATTTATTTATTAGGTAAAAATTTAATATGAACTTAGCTACTAAAAAATGGATTTTTCTCAAAATCTCATCAATTGTTTTATTACCTTTAATGCTTTGGTTTATTNTTAATTTTATAGCAATTTATGACAGTAGCTATTTGGAGGTTGTAGAGTTCTTTACTAACTCAAAATCTAAATTTTTGTTCAGTTTATTTATTATTTTTGCTTATTTTTTTTCAGCACTAAGTATTAGTGAGGTTTTTGAAGACTATATAGAAGATGATAAAANCAAATATGTCGCAAACAGAGTATTATTTATTTCTGCTATAACAATTCCATTATTAACAATTATTTTTTTATTTAATCTAAATTAATGAGTTCTTACAAAATTGTAGATCATGAATATGATGTTGTTGTTCTTGGAGCAGGTGGATCTGGTTTAAGAGCAGCTGTAGGATTAAGTGAAGCAGGATTAAAAACTGCTTGTATTTCAAAAGTTTTTCCAACTAGAAGTCACACCTCTGCTGCACAGGGAGGAATTTCTGCAGCCCTAGGAAATATGGGTGAGGATGATTGGAGATGGCACATGTACGATACTGTAAAGGGTGCAGACTGGTTAGGAGATCAGGATAGTATTGAATATTTATGCAAAGAAGCACCAAAAGCAGTAATTGAGTTAGAAAAATATGGCGTTCCATTCAGCCGAACTGAAGAAGGAAAAATTTATCAAAGACCTTTTGGTGGAATGACAAAAAATTATGGAAATGGAATAGTTCAAAGAACTTGTGCAGCAGCAGATAGAACAGGNCATGCGATACTTCACACGTTATATGGACAAGCTTTAAAACATAATACTGAATTTTTTATAGAATATTTTGCTTTAGATTTATTGATGAAAGATGGGGAGTGTAAAGGGCTGATTGCTTGGAACTTAAATGATGGAACAATCCATAGGTTTAGAGCTCATACANTAATTATAGCAACAGGTGGTTATGGAAAAGTATATTATTCAGCGACTTCTGCTCACACTTGTACAGGAGATGGTAATGCAATGGTTTTAAGAGCTGGATTGCCACTGCAAGACATGGAGTTTGTCCAGTTTCATCCAACAGGAATATATGGTCATGGTACTTTAATTACAGAAGGAGCTAGAGGTGAGGGGGGTTACCTTACAAATTCAAAAGGTGAGAGATTTATGGAAAGATATGCCCCTAACGCAAAAGATCTAGCATCAAGAGACGTAGTAAGTAGGTCAATGTCAATTGAAATTAACGAAGGAAGAGGAGTTGGAAAAGATCAAGATCACGTTCATTTAAACTTAAGTCATTTAGATAAAGAAATTATTGAAAACAGATTGCCTGGAATTACTGATGCCGCAAGATTATTTGCAAATGTTGATATTACCAAGGATCCAATTCCAGTGGTTCCAACAGTGCATTATAATATGGGTGGTATTCCAACAAATTATAAAGGAGAAGTTTTGACAGTGAATGGCTCTGAAAAAACCGTTCCTGGATTGATGGCTATTGGTGAAGCAGCATGCGTTTCGGTTCATGGAGCAAATAGGTTAGGATCAAACTCTTTAATTGATTTGGTAGTTTTTGGAAGAGCAGCAGCAAAGAGAGCTGCAGAATTAGTTAAACCAAGGTCACCACATGAAGAAATTGGAGAGTTAGAAACTCAAAAATGTTTAGACAGATTTGATAAATTAAGAAATGCAGAAGGAGATACAGGCACAGCTGAATTAAGACTGGCGATGCAGAAAACAATGCAATCTAAATGTGCAGTTTTTAGAACAGAAAAAACTCAAAGAAGGAGTTGAAGAAATAAGAAAAACTTACGATGGATTAGATTCTATATCAGTAAAAGACAAATCATTAGTATTTAATACTGATTTGGTAGAAACTTTAGAATTCGATAATTTAATTAGACAAGCTGTAGTGACAGTAGACTCTGCCTATAATAGAAAAGAAAGTAGAGGAGC
>JGI26239J51126_1001406_pt1 | contig 10702 bp, 10 predicted proteins | sample SaaInlV_130m_DNA_3_FD_51126 | JGI IMG/M metagenome (IMG submission 51126)
ATTATTAAGTTAAGGGCATCTTGCAAGTTTTGCTCAAACTCAGTGATGAGCATAGCTGATTACTTTTATTAACCGCCAATATGATAATATCAGCAGATAATTTTGAAATTGAATCTGACTTTAGTTGAAATTTCATTTAACATTCCTTAATGTTGTCTATAAGACTTAAACTTTAATTAATGCTATATAAAAAAAAACTAAATAAAGAATTATTTTATACAGCTATATCAACAATTCTTATTCTTACAGGAGTCGTCGTCGCTCAGAGAATTGTCTATGTTTTTCGACTTGCAGCAAAGGGTATTATACCTAATGACACGATTGATACGATTTTAGTTTTTAATTTATTAAAACACCTCCCCCTTTTACTTTCAATTACTTTATTTTTAACCATCTTAATGGCTCTCAGCCGATGGTACAAGGATAGTGAAATGATCGTATGGTTAAGTTCTGGATTAAGTTTATCAAAGCTAATAAAGCCTATTATTTATTTTTCAATTCCTACTATTTTATTAATTGGTTTTCTTTCTTTCCTTGTCAGCCCGTGGGCAGTACAAAAGGTCGAAGAATATAAAAACGGTTTGAAAACTCGTGATGAATTTTCAGCAATAAGTCCAGGGATTTTTAAAGAATCAAAGTCTGACAATAGGATTTTATATGTAGAGGGGTTTAGTGAGCTAGGAAATACCGTCAATAATATTTTCATTCAGTCTTACCAGAACGGAAAGCTCGGTGTTATGGTTTCAAGTAAAGGAAAGAGGTATACCAATGAAAAAGGTGAAAATTATATTGTTTTACTTGATGGAAAAAGATATGAAGGTGGTAGAGAAACTGAAGAATTCACTACAGTTAAATATAAGGAATATGGCATTTTAATTGAAAAAGACATCCCCTCACTTTCTGCGGTAGGTGCAAGAGTTTCAAAAATGGAGGCAAAAAAAACAACCGAACTCATAGGCAACTTATCAAATAAAAAATTTCAAGCGGAGTTTCTTTGGAGGCTTTCTCTTCCAATATCAACATTCATTCTAATAATAATTGCAATTCCATTGAGTTTTAATAATCCTAGGTCAGGCAGATCCATTAACATTATCGCCGCAATATTACTTTTTGTTATTTATAATAACGCTATAAGTATTTCAAATAGCTTAATTGCAACTGGACAACTTAGTGTTTGGATAGGCTCTTGGTTTTCACATTTTATTTTTCTCAGCATTGCTATTTATTTAATTTATAGAAGATCACGCAATCTAAATTTAATGCCAACTTTTTTTAGAAAAACAATAAATGAATCAAGTCACTAAGTATCTAAATAAAGAACTTTTTTTAGGCATTACTTTGTTCCTCTTTGGAGGCATTTGCCTTTTTTCGTTTTTTGAATTTATTCAAGAGATTTCAGATTTGGACGATAAAAAGTATGGAGTAACGCAAGCAATCGTTTACGTCCTCCTTACAATACCAGGGCACATCTACAAACTCATTCCAACTGCCGTATTAATTGGAGCAATGTATACCGTTGGTCAATTGTCCCATCAATCAGAATTAATTGTTTTAAGATCTAGTGGCCTTTCAATAAAACAGATTGCAAGAGCTGTAATGCCTATTGCGATTTTTTTTAGCATTCTTACGTTTGCTGTTGGAGATTTAATTACGCCAAATAGTGAAAAAAATGCCCAACAACTCAAAACAAATGCAACCAATACCTCAATTAGTATGGAATTTAAATCTGGCTTCTGGATGAAAGATGGTAATAATTTTGTCAATATTGAAAATGTTCTGCCTGATGCAACATTATCAAACATACATATATATGAGTTTGATGATCAATTTAATTTGAGAACCATTATTGATGCAAAAAATGGAAAATTCGATGATGGAAATTGGGATCTGACTCAGATAACAGTTAAGAATTTTGTAGAAAATCAGATCATTACAGAAAAAATAGAGAAGGGAAATTGGAAGTCATTGATACGCCCAGAAATGATGAATGTTTTGATAATTTCACCCGACAAAATGTCAATTTTTAATTTAGTCAAATTTATTAATTATCTTAAAATTAACAATCAAAGGTCTTCAAAATATGAAACTGCCTTGTGGGAGAAATTGATTAACCCACTGATGCCCATAGTCATGATTCTATTTGCCCTCCCCTTTGGTTTTTTGCAGCAACGATCTGGAGGTAAATTCCTAAAAATGTTCATTGGTATTTCTATCGGAATTGGCTATCAGATTATAAATACATTGTTTAGGCATTTAGGCTTATTGAATGACTGGCCTCCCTTTTTAAGCTCTCTGCTTCCCTCTTTTTTATTTCTATCTCTTGGTATTTATATGATTATGAGGTTCGAACGTCTCTAATTTTTAGCCCCAAAATCAAATCATGCAAATATTGCTTTGCTCCAAATAAGATATTCATATAAAAAATAAAAAATAAAGTTAATCCAATACACACTAAAAAGTACCTTAATACACAAGAAAAAAATTTATTTTTTTTAGGGATCTCAAGCTTTATTTTCCAAGCTCTCATCGCTAAAGTTTGGCCTCCGTAATACCACGATGAAACAAAATACACACCTGAAGTTACCCACAAAATAAACTGGAAAAGATAAAGTTGGTCTGTCGAATTAATTGCAAAGATATANATCGTGATAAATGCAATTAGAAACCATAATGCAATTTGGATAAGTAATTCATAAAAAAAACAAGCGTAGAGCCTTAGGATGTAATTTATTTTCATTTCATTGACAAGAAAGTATTCTTTATTTTTTTATGCCATGAATGACAGGTATTAAAATTAAGGCAATTAAACACCCCAATGCGGTTCCAAATGCTAATGCCCAATTTAAACTGACTGCCCCACCCATAAAATCACTGACGGTGTTACCAAGACCAGCGCCAATAATTGCACCTAAACCCACTTGAAAACGTCCAGGCAAATATTTTTCTAGTCCAAGTCCAAAAAATGCCCCTATAAGCATCACCCCGTTATCTACAATCCCAAATAGAACTGCATCAAAAAAAAGTTTAAGGAATTCGTCTGTCAACATAACATCACCTCATGTCTTTAAAAATTTAAATCAATTACTTTATTATTTGAATACTTGATTATAATTGAATCAATGACTTCTCAAGATAAATTATTTAGGATTGATGAAAATGGGTATCTTCCTCGCATAACACAAATTGAGTCGCTTAATTATGATTTAAGGCCACCCAAACAAACCATTTCATTAATTGTTATTCATTGCATCAGCCTTCCACCAAATAAATTTGGGAATTCATACATCGAAGATTTTTTTAAAAATGACCTTGAAATAGGTCAGCATACCTATTTTAAAAAAATAAAAGATCTTAAGGTTTCCTCACATTTTTTAATTAAAAGAAAAGGTGAACTTATACAGTTTGTATCTTGCCTTAAAAGAGCTTGGCATGCGGGTGAATCGTCTTGGAAAGATAAAAAAAATTGTAATGATTTTTCAATTGGAATAGAGCTTGAGGGTTCAGACATAATAAAGTACGAAGATATTCAATATAAAGTTTTATTAAAACTTTTAAAATCGTTGCGCATGAAATATCCTGTAAAAGATATAGTCGGTCATAGTGATATAGCTCCTGGTAGAAAAACTGATCCAGGTCGTTTTTTTGATTGGAATTTAATAAATTTGGAAAATTCTTAATGTTTAAAAAAGTTTTTATTTTGTTTCTTTTATCCTTAACTCTTATTAGTTGTGGGCAAGAGGAAGTAATAGAAAAAAAGAAACAACGAACGATTAATATTAGTACTTCACCAGTTCAAATCTATAACTTTAAAGATCAAGAGTCAGCCATAGGGACTATTGAAGGCTTAATGGATCCTACAATCAGATCAGAAATTGCATCTTCTATTAAAAAAATATACACCAAAACGGGCTCCATCCTTAAAAAAGGAGATCTTATTGCACAACTTGATGATCAAGATTATCGCTATCAACTTGAATTAGCTGAAGCCGAATTAAGTCAACTTAAAATACGCTTGAATGGTCAAAAAAAAACCTACCAAAGAAACTCTGAATTAGTTGATGAAAATTTTATATCACCTAATGCGCTTGATGAGATAGTAAATCAAAAAAATGAAACTGAAGAGTTAATAAAAATATCAGAGGCAAGGGCTAAAATTGCTATGTATAGACTTAGTAAAACAAAAATATATTCGCCTATTAGCGGAAAAGTTGAAAGACAAATAGCCTCAATTGGGGATTTTCTAAAAATAGGAGACCCAATAATTCAGATAATGAATAATGATCGATTAAGAGCCCATGTACCCTTTCCGGAAAAACTAGCAACAAAACTTAAACCAGGACTACCTATTGAATTACAAAGTCCGATAGTAAAAGAAAAAATTATAGTCAAAATTGCAGAATTAAAACCCCAGTTAATTTCTGACAGTCTTTCAATTGATGTTATTGCTGATATTGTAAATCAACCTAATTGGCAGGCTGGAGGTAGTGTCAGGGGGACAGTAGTTTTTAAAGAAATAAGTAATTTAAGTGTTCCTGAACAAAGCATTATTCTCAGGCCAGCTGGACAAGTTGTTTATGTAATTAGAAATGATNTAGCATATGAAAAGTCTGTTCAAACAGGAATTACCCAAAATGGAAATACAGAAATTACTTCGGGTGTANAGCTTGGTGAAATAATAGCAGTCGAGGGTGCTGCTTATCTTACTGATGAAGCCAAAATTAATATTACGCAAAATTAAATAATGACACTGCCTGAGATTTCAATTCGAAGATATGTTTTAGCCTGGATGGTATCTGGGATCTTTGTACTGCTTGGTATTATTGGTTTTCAAAAAATAGGGATTGATAAATTTCCTATGGTTGAATTTCCCATCCTGTCTGTTACAACCTCTCTTGAGGGTGCAAATCCAGAAATTATAGATTCTAGTATTACAAATATTATCGAAAATGCTGTCAATACAACCCCTGGAATTGAGTCTATTAGGTCTGAGTCCTCCCCAGGTGTATCAGTAGTAAGCATTACCTTTAATTTAGATAAGAATATTGAAGTAGCATTTAATGAAATTCAGTCAAAAGTGAGCCAAGTTGCTCGTAGACTCCCAAAGGACATCGTCCCACCAGTTGTCAGAAAAGTCGAAACAAATGCAAGTGCGATCATGTGGTTATCTTTAACAGGTAATCGAACAATACAACAACTCAATTTATATGCTTCAAACATCTTAAAGAAGAAAATTGAAACAATAGATGGTGTCGGTGAAATTAGATTGGGCGGTAAAAGAGATAGGACTGTAAGAATAAATCTTTTACCTGAAAAAATGTCTGCGCTTAAAATTACAGCCGAAGATCTTATCTCCGCATTTGATAATGAACACGTCCAATTTCCAGGAGGATTTCTTGTAAGATCAAAATCAGAAAAAATGTTTAAACTTGATCTAGAATTTCATAATGTCAATGATATCCAAGAAATGATTATTGCCTACAGGGATGGAGGAGCCATAAAGGTTGAAGATATTGCTGAGGTTGAAGATGGTCTTGATGACTATAGAGAAACTGCAAGGTTTAATGGTAAAACAAGTATTGGTTAGGCATTGTAAAAGTAGCAAACACCAATACCGTCGATATCATAAAAAAAGTTCGAGAAAAAATTGAAAATGAAATCACTCCAAATTTACCACCGGGATTAAAAATTCAATACTCAACAGATGATTCAATTTATATCAAATCTATGGTGAAGTCGCTTCAGGAGCATATTTTAGAGGGTACTATCCTAGCATCGCTCATTGTTCTTTTATTTCTGGGTTCAATAAGATCTACATTAATTATAGCTGTGGCTATACCCATCTCCCTCTTAGGAGCCATAGCTATTATGTATTTCTATAACTTTACTTTTAATAGCATGACATTATTAGCGTTGATCCTGCTAATTGGAATTGTTGTTGATGACTCCATTGTTGTTCTTGAGAATGTGTTTAGACATCACAAAAAAATTGATAAGAACATTTTTAATGCGGCTATTAATGGAAGTAACGAAGTAGTTTTTGCCGTTTTAGCTTCATCCATTGCTTTAGTATGTATTTTTGGTCCAGTTATTTTTATGGAAGGTATTGTAGGTCGTTTTTTTGAATCTTTTGCCATTGTCGTCACAAGTGGGGTGCTTGTTTCATTAGTTGTTTCACTTACGTTAACCCCCATGCTATGTTCAAAGTTCTTAGAAAAAAAAGAAAAAACAGTTAGCTTCTTGTCAAAATTTGATAACACTTTCATGAAGCTTGAAGAATTTTATAAGCAAGTATTAACTTGGTGCCTGAATCATCGCTGGAAAGTTCTTTTATTTAGCTTTCTTATTGTTCTATCGAGCGGGTTCTTTTTTTCAAAAGTCGAAAAAACTTTTTTACCGGAACAAGATGAAAGTAGATTTAGTGTTAGATTTAAAACTCCACTTGGTTCTAATATGGACTATACCTATAAAAAATTACTTGAAATTGAAAATATTCTTGATAAATATGATGGTGTTATCAAGGGTGTATTTTCTTCCATTGGATTAGGAAGCAGGGGTCAGGTCAATTCAGGATTTATAAGTGTGATGCTTAAAGATAAACAAAATCGCCTGCTGCCCCAATCAGAAATAATAAAACAGATTAAAAGTGATTTTGATTCTTTAACTGGAGTGAAGGCTTTTATATCAGCTCCCTCCATTGCTGGCGGAAGGCGGTCTGAGCCTTTACAATTTTCTCTCATCGGACCAAATATTGAGACCGTTGCGTTTTTAGCAGATCAGCTACAATACGAATTGTCACAAGTCGAAGGTCTAGGTCGCGTTGATTTAGATTTACAACTCAGTTTACCTCAAATGAATCTTCAAATTGATAGAGAGAGAGCCGCGAGTTTTGGAATAAGTGCAGCCAATATTGCAAATGCGATTTCCGTTTTTAGTAATGGGCTTGATGTAGCACGGTTTAACGACGAGCCTGGGGATGGCCAAAGGTATGATATTCGAATGAAGGCAAAAGATGGCATTATTGAGGAGATATCTGACCTTAAAAAAATTAATTTAAAGAGTGATACGGGTGAGCTTGTAAGACTTGATTCCATTGCGAGCTTCACAGAAACGCTCATTATTGAGGAGATATCTGACCTTAAAAAAATTAATTTAAAGAGTGATACGGGTGAGCTTGTCAGACTTGATTCCATTGCGAGCTTCACAGAAACGCTTGGTCCAGCCGTAATGGGGAGACAAGATTTACAATACTCTGCAAATTTTTATGCCAGCCCAACAATTTCTCTTGGTGAAGCCGTCAAAGTTGTAAACAATGTCAGTCAAAAAATACTTCCTAGTGAGTATTCTATTAAGCTTGTCGGTCAGGCTAAGGAATTTGCCAAAACAACAAGTAATATTTTATTTGCTTTTTCCTTAGCAACAGTTCTTTTATACATGGTTTTATCTAGTCTATTTAATTCATTTTTTCAACCCTTAATCGTAATGCTCGCACAACCTCTTGCAATTATTGGTGGAGTAATGTTGTTGTGGGTTACTGGAAATAGCCTAAATATATACTCAATGATTGGAATGGTTTTATTAATAGGATTGGTCGCTAAAAATTCAATTCTACTGGTCGATATGACCAACCAAATTAAAGCAAAGGGTAAGACCACAAATAATGCACTTTTAGAAGCATGCCCCATTAGGTTGAGACCTGTTCTTATGACCTCACTGACACTTATACTTGCTCTTTTACCAGCAGCATTAGGTTATGGTGCAGGGTCAGAAACTAATGGTCCTTTATCGGTTGCTGTTATTGGAGGCATGTTATCTTCTACGCTACTCACTTTAGTCGTTATCCCTTCAGCTTACTCATTATCATTAGATTTTTTAGAACGAAAAAAGAAAGTTAATCCTTAACTAATTTATCAATAATTAAGGTTCCGACTAAATCGCCTTCAACATTAACTGTTGTACGGAACGTGTCTAGCAAACGATCCATTGGAATTAATATGCCAAGAGCCTCCAATGGAAGTCCCAACACTTGAAGCACCATAGCCATTGTCACCATTCCCGCACTTGGAATTCCAGGCGCTCCGATTGAAGCAATCATAGCAATAAAAAATAAAACGAACTGTTGAGATAATGCTAAATCTAGTCCTACTAAATTTGCGATGAATAACGCTGCTGCTGCCTCATACATTGCCGTTCCATCCATATTCATCGTAGCACCGATAGGCAAAACAAAATTAGAAACATCTTTTGATGCTCCAAAGTTATTCTGTGATGCTTTGAGTGTAATAGGGAGCGTAGCACTACTCGAACTTGTTGCAAATGCTGAAATAAATGACACTCTCCCCCCCTTCCATAATGAGAAAATATTTACTCTATTAAATATGAACAATAAAGTTGGTAAAAATATTATTCCGTGGAATAAAATTACCCCGATAACAATCAGCATAAAAATTCCAACTTGAGAGAAGATAGTTATATTTTGACTAACAACCATGTTTACCAGTAAGCCAAATATGCCAAAAGGAGCAATATACATAATCCAATTTACAATTTTAAAAATTATTTCATAGAAACTTTTAAAAAAATCTCTTGCTGGGTCTAATGCTTTATTATTCTCATTAAGCGCAATACCAATCAAGATAGAAAATATAATGAGAGGTAAGATTTTCCCATTTGCCAGTGATGCAAATGGATTTTCAAATAATCCTAAAATGAATTGATAAAGAAAATCTTTAAAAGATAAAGCTTCAGACGTTACTACCTCATTTAGCTGCCAAGCGTCTATAGAAACTCCTATACCAGGCTTAAACAAATTCATTGCTACCATTGCAATAAAAACTGCGAAAAACATTGTTCCTGCAAAGTATAAAAGAGTGGATCTCCAGATAGTACCTGCTTTATTAGAGGAAACTAAGTTTGAAATTCCATTTACGATAGAAAAAAATACCAGAGGAACTAAAATCATTTTCAACGTGGTAATAAAAATTTGGCCTGCCAAAATGGATATATCTGAAACATATTGTAGTATTAATGAATCGGGAAATTTTTTTATGACTAATCCAATTATAATTCCAGCTATCGCGGCAAGCAGTATATATTTATTTGCATTTTTCATTATCCAACTCTCTCCATAACTGCTCCAAAAAAACCATCCGTATCATTTTCGAATGGATTTAGCTTTAGGTATTTCTTGTCGTCCAAAGTGAAGCCATACTTTTCTAGTATTGCAGATTTTGAGACTAATTTAAAATCTGAATTTTCAAATAGAAAATTTTTCACTTGCTCCTCATTTTCTTCATTTAGCAAACTACATGTTGCATATATTAATAATCCTTTTTTTTTGCATAACCTGGCTGCAGAATGAAGAATATTCTTTTGTTTAACTACTAGCTCCATCAATGACTTCTCTGAGTGCTTCCATTTTAGGTCTGGGTTTCTGCGTAATGTCCCAAAGCCAGTACATGGTGCGTCGACGAGAACTCTATCGAACTTTCCTTTTAACCTCTTAATTTTATTATCATTTTCATTTGAAATTCTTTGTATTGAAATATTTGATGCTCCTGATCTTTTTAATCTAATTTTTAAGCTATCTAATCTTTTATCTGAAATATCAAAACTATATATCCTTCCGGTATTTTTCATCATAGATGTCATAGCTAACGTTTTACCTCCAGCTCCAGCACAAAAATCTGCGACCATCTGCCCTCTTTTTGCATCAGCTAGATATGATAATAATTGACTTCCCTCATCTTGAATTTCGATATTGCCTTCAAGATAAAGCGGATGTTTCTGTATGAAACTTCCTCTGGGTAAATTAATACCGATTGGCGATATTTTAGTTTCTAGAATTTGTTTTTCTACCTCCTGAAACGATTGCTTTAGTTCAGTAATTATTTCTTGCCTACCTTTCCCTTTAAGGGTATTTACTCTGACACAGAGTTGGGCAGGTAATAATAGGGAGTTAGCAATTTGTATGGCCTTTTTTTCATTGTATTGAGTAGATAGCTTTAGCCAAAACCACTCAGGGAGGCTTAATTTTGCTGAGAGATCTATATTTGTTAATTTATTTGCTTTAATTTTAGATAGCCACTTTCCATCTTCCTCACTGATCATGGGTAATAAATCACGAATACTCCTTCCTTGTAATTTAATTAAATATATAAGAATTAATTTAAATGGATTTGATGTTGAGCCTAAGACCTCAAGATATCTTTTATTTCTGATNACATTAAAATATGTATCAGCAATGAGTGATCTTTCAGACTTACCTATATTTTTATTTTTTTTAAAAAAGAAACTCAACTGAGAATCAGCTGGAAANTTATTAGAAAAGNNTTCTTCTAANANNTCGGCACATGANTTTANAGAAAATCTATTCATCTATTTCTTTAATATTAAGATCTGTATTTTTTAAATTTTGGTCAATCATTAATCCACCTTTCATCTTTAATCTTATTTTAATAGGGATTCTATAAGCACTTTTTGAGAGCCAAATAAAATGCTTTGAATTTTTAACTGAGGTAATTTCACCCTCATATAATTCCGTTTGAAAATTTCTTTCATTGATTCTTATACTTTCATCCTTAATTTTTTTATATTCAATATTCCTAACCTTTTTTCCTTCTAAAAAATTAAATGTATAAGTTGGCTTAGTTTTTTCAAAATGAAATTGTAGAATTAACGTTGGGATATCTAATAAATTACCCAC
>JGI26239J51126_1001413_pt1 | contig 10683 bp, 10 predicted proteins | sample SaaInlV_130m_DNA_3_FD_51126 | JGI IMG/M metagenome (IMG submission 51126)
ACCAAATGGGGCGATTTAGATTACTTATTTATAGATATGCCTCCTGGTACTGGCGATGCATATCTAACTGTAGCATCTGAAATAAAGCCTGATTCCATAATTTTAGTTACATCACAAAGTTCAATGGCAGTGCAAGACACTATTAAATCAAAAGCAATGTTTGATAGGCTGAATATCCCCATGCTTGGCTTGATTGATAATATGTCCTATTCAGAATGCAGTCATTGCAATAAAAAAACTAATGAATATGAGCCAGTTGATCTTGAGCAGGCATTAAATCTCCCTGTATTGGGATCGCTGCCTCGCAACAAAGATTTAACTAGATTTAACCCATTAAAATCTCCAACTTTTTTTGAACACATTTATAATAAGTTAATCGAATTACTATGATGCACTTTAAAAATATATCTCTTCTTGCTTTCGTTCTTTTTCTGAGCATTGATTCTATTGCCGCAGAAGATCCTTTTGAAGATATCAATCGTAAGGTATGGGCTTTCAATGAATTTCTTGATGATAATTTTGCAAAACCTGCTGCTGAGGTCTATACATCCATTGCCCCTGACTTTGTAGAGATAGGGCTTAACAATTTTTTTAGAAATATAAATGAGTTAGATAATACGGCTAATCAACTATTGCAAGGTCACCCATTGTTGGCGCTTAATGATTTCTCAAGATTTATTATTAATAGCACCATTGGGCTGGCAGGATTTATAGATATTGGATCTAAACTTGGTTTGGAAAGGCATGATGAAGATTTTGGGCAAACCCTTGGAGCATGGGGAGTTAACTCTGGACCTTTTTTGATGATTCCTATCTATGGCCCCTCAACGCCAAGAAGCTTAGCTGGTCGAAGTGTTAGCTCTGTTTTAAGTGGAACGTTTGCTATTGAAGAAACTGATGTGAGGCTTGGGATCACAGCATTAGATGCTCTTGAAACACGCGCTAGGTATCTTGAGGTTGAGACATTGATTATTGGTGATCGTTACTCATTTCTAAGAGATTCTTATATGCAATATCAAGAATTTGAATCAAGTAATGGGCTTAATCAGGTTGATGATTTTGTTGATGATATGGATGACTTTTTATTAGATTAAAATCACACCATAGCAATCAATTCTTCCATATTCGCCTCTAGTTTTTTTTCCTGCATAGTTTGAAGTATTAGTCTTCTATATGCTTTTGCATTTTTTAGACCTTTATTGAGTCCAAATACATGCTTCAATGTTCTTGAGAAGGGATGACCTTTATTTTCTTGAATGAGGCAATATTCTAAATATGCTTTTAAAACATCTTTTCTTTGAATTATTACATCTTCATCATCAAAGATTTTAGAATCCACTTTACTAACTATCATAGGATCATCATAAGGAGCTCTTCCAAGCATGACACCATCCACATGATGTAAATGGTTTTGTGATTCAGCTATATCTTTAATGCCACCATTTATCACTACTTCTAAGTCAGGAAACTCTTTTTTAAGTTGATACACATTTTCATACTTTAAGGGAGGAATTTGTCTATTTTGACGTGGTGATAGGCCTTTGAGTATTGCCACCCTTGCATGAACAATTACTGTTTTTAATTCAGGATTGATAACTTTCTCTATGAAAGTATTTAAAAATTTAATGTCATCGCGTTCATTGACACCAATTCTGCATTTAATAGATATTGGTATAGAGGTAGATTCTTGCATGGCAGTAATGCACTCGCTTACTAACTCGGGATCCTGCATTAAACATGCACCAAATGAACCCTTTTGAACTCTTTCAGAAGGGCATCCTACATTTAAATTAATTTCATCATAGCCAAGATCATCACAGATCTTCGAGCAGATTGATAGGTCGCTAGGGTCTGAACCTCCAAGCTGAACGGCAACTGGATGTTCGATTTCTCTATTAAACTCCAACTGGTCCATGCATTGGCCATGGATAATAGCTCCGGTTGTAACCATTTCAGTATACAAAAAAGCTTTTTTACTTATTAACCTAAATAAGTATCTATCGTGAATATCAGTGCATTGCATCATGGGCGCAATACAAAACCGATGATCTAAAGACATCAAATTTTATAAAAAATTAACTACTGATATAAANCCAACAATACTTAAAACTATGGTGTATGGAAGTGCCATGATTACCATTCTCATATAGGATAAGTTAATGAGAGGAGCCAATGAAGATGTTAATAAGAATAAAAAGGCTGCCTGGCCATTTGGTGTAGCTATGCTTGGAATGTTGGTGCCTGTATTAATTGCTATTGCCAGCAAATCGAATTGGCTTCTTGAAATAATATTTTGATCTAAAGCTTCTTTAATCTCATTTATATAGATGGTTGCTACAAAAACATTGTCACTGATAGCTGAAAGAAGGCCGTTAGCAACAAAAAATATTGGAGCCTGAACATTAGTTTCTTGGACAAGAACAAAGCCAATAATTGGTGAAAATAGACCCTGATCAGCTATGACACTGACAACACCAAAGAAGACAACCAGCAGGGCTGTAAACGGCAGGGCTTCTTTAAATGCATCCCCTAAATCATGTTCATGAGTAATGCCTTTGAATGAGGTCAGCAGGATAATAACTGCTAGACCAATTATTCCAACGGCTGCTAGATGAAGGGCTAGCGCAATGATTAAAAAAACACCAACAAGCATTTCTATGTAAAGTTCCAGTTTGTCAACGTCGGTTCTTTTTGCAGTTTCATAAGCATTGTATTCGTGAAAAATATTTTTAATTCGTAAAGGTAAGTGTGTCCCAAAACCACATATATGCAGCTTCTCTACTGTAAAACAAGTAATCATTCCAGCGATAAAAACAGGCACTGTGATAGGCGCCATCTTAATCATAAATTCAATAAATTCCCATCCTGCAATATTTGCAATCAAAAGGTTTTGAGGCTCTCCGACGATTGTGCATACTCCCCCTAAGGCTGTTCCAACAACGCCATGCATAATTAGATCTCTTAAAAAAGCTTTGAAGTTTTCTAAGTCATCTTTACCTGAATCAGTAAGAAGATTGTCATCATGAAAATCATGTTCGGTTGCAGAGAATTCCATGCCTGAGTTAGCTAAATGGAATATTCTATAAAAGCCAACAGCCACAGCAATTAAAACAGCAGTTACTGTTAATGCATCAAGAAAAGCCGAAAGAAAGGCCGCTACAAAACAAAACATTAAAGACAGTTTTGTTTTTGAGTGAATGGTGAGCAATAGCTTTGTGAAAATAGTAAGCATTAAATTCTTCATGAAATAGATGCCTGCAACCATAAATACAAGCAGTAAAATCACCTCAAGATTTTTCTCAACTTCATGCAAAAGCGTATATGGAGTTGATAATCCTAGGACTAATGCTTGTATTGCAATTAGACCACCTGGTTGAAGAGGGTAGCACTTCAAAGCTAATGCAAGTGTCACTATAAATTCTAATAAGATCATCCACCCAACCAAGAATGAGCCGTTTAAGCCTATATAATTTAAAATAAATAAAGTCGTAGGATTAATTATTAAAAACGCTATGATGGTATTTTTATACCAATCTGGCGAGTTGCCTAAAAACATTTTGTATAAGTTATTCATCATTTTCAAACCTTTATCTTTATGGAACTAATAAGAGAACTTCACGACTCATTCAATGAAGATTCACAGTTAATTATATTTTGCGATAATAAGATTTTATACGATCAAGCACAAAATAATTACTGTTTTGCAATAAATGATTTAAATACCATTAATCATGACTCGCCATATTTATGCATTGCAAAAAATCAAGAAAAACAAATATACATTTTAGATGTTGCACAAGGTGATCAGATTCTTGGTTTATTTATGGATCCCAAAGACATAAGTTTTATAGATTTACGTCAATTACTAGGCCTAATTCCATCTGAAAACTTTCAATTATTATCAAGAGCATCAATCCTTAGAACATGGAAACGTAACACCCAGTTTTGTTCCCTGTGCGGTAATAAAAATATTTTTAATGAAAAAGAGAGTGCTTACGATTGCAATTGTAATAAGATNCCAAAGTACCCATCAATCTCTCCTTGCATTATCACATTGATTTATGATGAAGATAAAATTCTTCTCGGGAGAAGTAATTTTTTTCCACNAAATATGTTCAGTACCCTAGCAGGTTTTATTGAGGCAGGTGAGAATGCTGAGCAAGCATTAATTCGAGAGGTCAAAGAAGAGGTAAATGTAGAGGTTTCTGACATTCATTACCATTCATCTCAATCATGGCCATTTCCATCTCAACTTATGTTGGGTTATACATGCAAATATGTTTCTGGAAACATTGTATTAAATGATCTTGAGCTTGAAGAAGCTAGGTGGTTTGATATAGGAGATCTTCCAATCATTCCACCTGTTTCTTCAATTTCTGGTCAGCTTATTCGCTCTTATATCGAGGATCGTTCAAAGCTCTAGTTGGCTTTGGAGCAGGAGTTGATGCTGGTGTAGGCGCAGGAGTTGGTACTGGTGTAGGCGCTGCAGTTGGTGCTGGTGTAGGAGCAGGAGTTGGTGCAGATTTTGGTTTTGATGCATGAGATTTTTCTGCCTTATTACCATCTTTATCTTCTGCCTGATTCGTCTCTTTTTTACTTTCAGTAACTTTTGCTGAATCAACTTTATCAGAATTAGTTTTCTTTGGCGGGATCACAACAGGTTTAGGTGACTTCCCATTGGTTGATTTTTTCGGGGCGCTGTTTCTGTTACGGTTATTAGATTTATTAGATTTTGCGTTTTGACTGCGGTCATTCCTATTGTTCTTATTGCTCTTAGGAGAGTTTTTATAATTTCTGGATCTTTTAGATCGTACGTTCTTCTTTTTCTTTTTGGATTTAAAAATTGATAGAGTTAGAACAGATTTAATAAATGTAAAAAAACCTGATGATTTCTTCTTTTTTGGCATGCGCGGAGGCACTGAAACTTTCACGAGGGGTTTTAATACTTTTTTATTTGTATTCACATCACGCCAATCCATTGATGGTTCTGGGCTATTAGGTGTCATGTCGTATGAAAATGCTTTCTTGCCTGCAACAGCCTTGACTCTTGCAACTTTATAGTAAGGTCTTGACTTGTAAGGGTCTGCGATAATTAAAATATTTACCTGATAGGTATTTTCAATTGCAATGATATCTCTTCGTTTTTCATTTAGTAGGTAGCTAGATACATCTGCTGGAACATAAACGTGTATTTCACCCGTGTTCTCTTTGGCAGCATCCTCACCAATAATTCTTAGGATGGACTGACCTAGTGAACGGGTTCCACGAACCTGAACATGTTGAATATCATATGTCTCTTCAAGAGAGGGTCTTAATCTTTGTCTTGATAGTTCAAGCAATCCAAACCTAGATATGCCAGCTATTTGTATTCTTGCTCTATCCGATTGAACAGCAGATCTAAAAGTATTTTCTACCTTCTGTTGATGTTTTTCATCCTGCATATCAATAAAATCAATAACTATTAGACCACCTAGATCTCTTAACCTTAGCTGTCTTGCAACTTCTTTGGCAGCTTCCATATTTGTAGCAAAAGCAGTTGATTCTATATCCTTGCCTTTGGTTGAGCGAGCAGAGTTAACGTCTATTGAAACCATTGCTTCAGTTGGATCAATCACTATTGAACCACCTGATGGAAGTGATATTTCTCTTTGAAATGCAAGCTCTATCTGACTTTCAATTTGGTACCTGTTGAATAAAGGTATATCTTCATTGTAATAAATTACCTTTTCAGCATGCTCTGGTATGACTGATTTAGCAAAATCTAACGCTTCAGCATGTACAGCTTCATCATCAATTAGAATTTCTTCAATATCATCTCTGAAGTAGTCTCTAAATACTCTCAAAATTAATTTATCATCTTTGTAAATTAAGCTAGGGCTTGGGGCATCAGAAATAGTTGATTGTATTTGCTCCCATAAATTCATTAAGTAATCTAAATCCCATTTTAATTCTTCCGATGATCTACCAAGTCCAGCAGTCCTCACAATTACACTCATACCTTCAGGTATCTGAAGTTCACTTAAAGCATTTTTAATTTCATCTCTTTCTTCACCGGCAATCCGCCTAGACACACCACCAGATTTCTCAGAATTAGGTATCAATACGATAAATCTTCCAGCTAAAGAGATTTGATTAGATAGAGCGGCTCCTTTTGTGCCTCGTTCCTCTTTAAGAACTTGAACAAGAATTTCATCGCCTTCTTTAAGAGTACATTTTCTTTTACCATCAGCACTACTTGTAAAGTGCTCGTTGGACAATTCTTTTAATGGTAAAAAACCATGTCTTTCACTCCCAAAGTTTACAAAGGCAGCGTCTAAACTNGTTTCTACTCTTGAAACCGACGCTTTAAAAATGCTCCCCTTTAGTAATGATTGAGCATTAAACTCATTATCAAGATCAAATAGTTTTGCGCCATCAACCAATGCAACGCGTAATTCATCTGAGTACGAGCAATTAATTAGAATTCTTTTCATTTTTTTCTCCTGTGCAGAGAAAGCGAATAGCAGCAATGCTTATGGAGTTTTTAGAGTCTTATCCTGTGGGGCTCTTAAAACTGACTTCATCAAATATTCATGAAGCTTATTAAAACTTGTCTAATTCTTACTGCGCACTTGCGCGTTTAACTTTCTCTTGATCAGCTGACATGCAGCGATCTGATTTATTACTTAATTTTTTTGTCTTAAGTTCTCTATATATTGCTATTTATATCTACAAACTAGCAATTTCGAGTATTCTACCTCAATGAGCAACAAAAACCTAAAAATAGATGGCGATAATGCTGGTAGGCGCATCGATAATTATTTATTTAATGTTTATAAAGCTCTTCCTAAATCAAAAATATACAGTATGTTGAGAAAAGGTGAGGTTAGGGTCAATTCAGGTCGCATTAAACCTACACATAAATTAAAAATTAATGACGAGATTCGCATTCCTCCATATTTAATTAATTTTGATAATGAGACTCCAGACATTAAAATTCCGCCGCCTAGAATTAAAGAGTTCTTTTCATCAATCATTTTCCATGATTCAGACTATATCGTTGTCAATAAGGACCCAGAGCTCAGCACTCACTCAGGTACCAATAATCAGTTTGGTTTAATAGATATAGCAAGAGCTGCTTTTCCAAGCGATGATGTCGACTTATGCCACAGAATAGATAAATCAACATCAGGCTGCATTGTTCTTTCAAAAAATAAACTTTTTTTAAGATCTTTTCATGAGCAGTTAAAATCTGACAAGGTAACAAAATTATATGAAGCCATTGTTTTTGGAGTTTTAAAAAAAGGTTTTCGTATCGATTCAAAAATTGATACTTCCACTAAAGAACATCACCATAAAGTTCAAGAGTCAGACTTGGGCAAGCAAGCAATTTCTGATTTTTCAATAATTGATATATTTGCTGACTTTACACATGTAGAAATAAAAATTAGCACTGGAAGAATGCACCAAATTAGAGTTCAAACCGCTAATATCAAACACCCAATTGTTAATGATAAAAAGTATGGTTTATTTGATTTAAATAAAACTGTAGCCAAAAAGACATCAATTAACAGACTNGCGCTTCATTCATCCGCTATAAGCTTTGAAAACCTAAATGGTGATTTAGTTACNTTTCTGGCACCAAAAAATGATGATTTTGTTATACTGCTTAATATGCTTAAGAATTTAACTATTAAAACTTAATTTAATCTGATAGGATGCATTTTTTTTAAAATATTATGGCAGTACAAAAAAGTAAAAAAACTAGATCTAAAAGAGGAATGATCCGTTCTCACGATCATTTATCTGACCTTACTCTATCAACTGATCCGGTGTCTGGTGAAAGACACCTTCGCCATCAAATGACTGCAGACGGTTTCTACAAGGGTCGATTAATCAAAGATCTACGTAAGCCCATTAAGGAAGCAGAGGATAACGAAGCACAAGACTAAACATGTCTCTGCCCGCTTTTTTAGCATTTCCTGGTCAAGGATCTCAACATCTCTCAATGCTATCGATTGGTGGCATATTAGACATAGCTTTATCTACCAACCATAAAGATGCAGTTGAATATTGCAGCGATCTCATTTCCTATAATGCTATTAAACTCATTGAAGAGGGTCCTGAGGATATCATCAACAAGACCTCAGTTACTCAACCTTTGTTGGTATTATGTTCATATCTCCACCATCAAAAATTATTAGATAAATTAGATTTAAAACCAATGTATATGGCTGGGCATTCATTGGGTGAATATTCAGCTTTGGTTGCCGCTAATGCAATTTCTATTACATCAGCCCTAAAACTAGTAAAAAAGAGAGGCGAATTAATGGAGAGTGCTCCCAATGGATCAATGTCAGCAATTATGGGTCTTGAGCAACGTGTAATAGAAGATCTTTGTATTGAAGCATCTACTGGTATAGATTCACAGGTGCAGTGCGCAAACTTAAATACTCCAAATCAAACTGTAATTTCAGGGCATCAAGATGCCATTGATAGGGCGCAAGCACTCTGTTTGGAAGTTGGTGCGAAGAGGGCAATCAAGCTGAAGGTAAGCATTGCTTCTCATAGCCCGCTGATGATCGAAGCTGCAAAAGAATTCAAGCAAACTTTGCAAACAATTGAAATATTAATGCCAGAAACTCCCATTCTTCATAATTCAACAGCTTCCTCTGTAGATTGTATTGATGATCTTAAGTCTGTCTTGGTCTCACAATTACACTCACCAGTTAGATGGGTTGAAACATGCATTAAAATTTCTTCATTTGACTTACCAGTTATTGAATGTGGTCCAAATAAAATTTTATCAGGCTTATTTAAAGCTAATAAATTAGAGAATTATTTTTCATCATCAGATGAGCAATTTTATGAGAAGATAAGTAACTATGGATAAGAAAGTAGTATTTATAACTGGCGCTTCTAGGGGCATTGGCTTGGAAATTGCTAAACATTTTATTGATAATAACTTTTTTGTAGTTGGTACTTCTAGATCAGAATTTAATATCTCAGATGCTCTAAAATCAGATGATTGCTTGCACTTGCCTTTAGATGTTACTAATCGAGAAGTCCTATCAGGTTGCCTGGATCATTTAAAAGAAATACAAAAAGTACCCAACGTTCTGATAAANAATGCTGGTATAACTAAAGATCAGCTTTTTTTGAGAATGAAAGATGAGGATTGGGATGATGTTATTCAATCTAATCTTACCAGTACGTTTAATATTACAAAATTATTTATTAAGCACATGGTTAGAGCTAGGTATGGAAGAATCATTAATATTTCTAGTGTTGCTGGGTTGATGGGCAATCCTGGGCAGGTTAACTACTCTGCAAGTAAAGCTGGCCTTGGAGGCTTTACTAGAGCCTTGGCTAAAGAAGTTGCATCACGAAATATAACAGTTAATTGTATTGCTCCTGGATTTATCTCAACTGATATGACTAGCCATTTTAAAGATGATGAGCTAGATAACATTCTAAAACAAATTCCTGCAAATAAGCTGGGGGATCCAAAAAACATAGCTGATTTAGCCCTATTTTTAGGCTCTGAAGCGGGCGATTATATAACTGGCCAGACCATCTCTGTTGATGGTGGTTTGTATATGAGCTAATGATTTTATTTTTTTCTACAGAAATGTTGTAGAATAGTTTTTTTTAATACGGAGGATGCATTGTGAGTATCGAAGAAAAGGTAAGAAAAATTGTTTGCGAGCAACTTGGAGCTTCAGATGATGAGGTAAAAAATGATTCATCATTCGTTGATGATCTTGGTGCTGATTCACTGGATACAGTTGAACTTGTAATGGCTCTTGAGGAAGAGTTTGAGCTAGAAATCGCTGATGAAGAGGCTGAAAAAATCTCAACAGTTCAAGAAGCCGTAAATTACATAAATTCAAACAGCTAGTTTCTCCTAAATGAAGCAACTACACAGAAGGGTTGTAGTTACTGGTTTAGGTATCTTATCTCCAATAGGAAATACTGTTGATGATGCATGGTCCTCATGCATTGAAGGCAAGTCAGGAATTACCAAAATTGATATTGGATTGCTTGATAATCCAGTAACAATCGGCGGTCGACTAAAGAATTTTAATCCATCTGATTTCCTTGATTCAAAAGAAGTTAGGAGGATAGACCCATTTATTCAATACGGAGTCATTGCTGCCAACCAATCAATCGAAGACTCAGGAATACTAAACTCTAACCTGGACTTAACAAAAGTCGGAGTTAATTTTGGTGCTGGCATTGGCGGAATTGATACCATTGAAAAAAATAAATTATTGCTAGAAGAAAGAGGCTACAAAAAAGTATCGCCTTTTTTTGTTCCAGGTTCGATTGTGAATATGATTTCCGGTCTTGTTTCAATTAAACATGGATTTATGGGCCCAAACACCTCAGTTGTGACAGCTTGCTCAACTGGAAATCATTGCATTGGTACAGCGGCTCGATCAGTTGCTTATGGTGAGGCAGATGTAATGATTGCTGGAGGAGCTGAAATGGCCTCGACGCCTCTCTCAATAGCTGGATTTATTTCAGCTAGAGCTCTTTCTCTTAACCCAGANCCTAAAACAGCTAGTAAGCCTTGGGATTTAAACCGCGATGGTTTTGTGTTATCAGATGGAGCAGGATCACTGGTTTTAGAGGAATATGAACATGCCAAAAAAAGGGGGGCAAATATATATGCAGAACTTACTGGTTTTGGAACAAGTT
>JGI26239J51126_1001418_pt1 | contig 10665 bp, 10 predicted proteins | sample SaaInlV_130m_DNA_3_FD_51126 | JGI IMG/M metagenome (IMG submission 51126)
TTGGTGTGAGCGGCAATGGCAGCAGTATTAGCACGGTCTTTCCAAAAAATTTGCCTTGTGCTAGAGCTTTTTGCAATAAAACACTCGCCTTCTTTTTGAATAGTGATGGCCTTAATTTTTTCACCCGCTTCATCGAGTGATGATTGTGACTGGCTAGAGGCATCAATCAGCAATACCATTTTTGGCAGCTCAGATTTGTTCGCCTTGGTGGTGTATTTGACTGCTTTGATGTAGCGCGCATCAAGATGCTCCATACCTACAAGATCTACTGATGTAGTGCTATCGATAAGATTTTTAATCTCAACAATGGTCGATACGGCAGCCTTAAGGTCATGACCGAAGAACTCCAAGCATAAGGTGTTAATATGCGCTAAAGGCTGATGCAAGATAAACTCTGCAGAGGTGATGAAACCGTCACAACCTTCTTTTTGAATACCCGGAAGGCCATCTAAAAATTTATTGGTAACATCTTTTCCCAGGCCGCTTTTACGTAGTTTTTTAGCATCAATCGTTAAAACTTCCGAGCTAACAACAGTCTTACAGTCATCTTTAAGTGTATCAATCTTAAAGCTAACAGATTTAAGTAGTTGAATTTTGTCTTGATTATGTTCTAATCGCTCTACACGCAACCAAGATCCGTCCGGTGTTACCATTTTCCAAGATAATAGGTTGTCAATGGTTGTACCCCATCTAAGGGCCTTTTTACCACCTGCATTCATAGCAACATTGCCACCAATCGTGCAAGCGTCTTGTGAGGTGGGGTCAACTGCAAAAACAAGATTATTTTTTGTGGCTAAGTCACTAACACGCTTGGTAATAACACCAGCACCGACATTAACACTTTGTAAATTATTGGTATTTTTAATATCATCAATAAAACTGAGCTTTTCGGTGTTAATAACTGCTGTTTGCGTGTGGAGTGGAATGGCACCACCAGTGTAGCCTGTGCCGCCACCACGAGGAATAATGGTAAGCTTAAGTTCAATACATGCTTTGACAATAGCGGCAATTTCAAGTTCGGTATCTGGCGTGATAACCACTTGTGGGTATTCTACGCGCCAGTCCGTAGCATCGGTTGCATGAGCAGAACGAGATAGAGCATCAAAGCGAATATTGTTAATATTGGTTACTTTGAGCAAGGCTTGCTTAATNCGTTTTTTATGTTGCTTAAANTCACTTAAACAGTGTTCAAACTTGGTCACAGCTAAATCAGCACTTTGAAGTAGCTCTAAAACCTTAGTGTTGTTATTTGCTCGTTTTCTAACCAAGTCAAGGCGTGAATTAAGCGCCCCAATAAGAGATTTCCAACGACGTTGGTTTTTGATCAAATCTTCTTGGAGATAGGGGTTTCTATCAACCACCCACATATCACCCAATACTTCAAACAACATTCTGGCACTACGCCCAGTGTTGCGATTGGTGCGAAGAGATTCTAACAATGCCCAAGCGTCTTCACCTAAAAATCGACAGACAATTTCCTTGTCAGAAAAAGAGGTGTAGTTATAGGGTATTTCTCGGTATTGCTTCAATTGAAGTAAAGTTAACAAAAATTAAATTTTATTTTACTATAATGGTTGGTAGTTAAGTCTGGTTGTTTGCACCGTAGATAGGGTGCTTTAAAAAGGAAAAAACATGTTGTGGATTAAGGCATTTCATATTATTAGCATTATTACTTGGTTTGCAGCTTTGTTTTATTTGCCGCGCTTATTTGTCTATCATGCGATGAGTCAAGATAAGATTAGCATTGAACGTTTTAAGGTAATGGAGCGCAAGCTTTACCGCGGTATTATGACGCCAAGTATGGTTTTAGCTGTGGTCTTGGGNACCTGGATGGTGGTTGACGGTTGGGAGATTTACAAAACGCAGTATTGGTTACANGCTAAGTTAGTTCTGGTGGTGCCATTGATTGTTTATCATTTTTATTGTGGGTATTTGCTGCAAGTATTCAAACAAGACAAAAACAAACGTTCAGATGTGTTTTATCGCTGGTTTAATGAGTTTCCTGTGTTAATTTTGGTGGCCATTGTTATTTTAGTGGTGGTTAAGCCATTCTAATTTTTACTTAGTTTTAGGTAATTTTCGGCTAGAGCTTCATAAATTGGTTGGGCAAATATCAGCTTACTGATCCAGTTTGCGATAAACGCCACCAGTAGTCCTGGGATGAGTAAATTAATAGTAGCACTCATCTCTAAAATCACAAAAACTGCAGTGAGTGGCGCTCTAATTACAGCGCTTAGATAGGCAATCATTGACATGATAATAATCACCTGAGTATCAATTTTTAAATAGTAAGGCGCAATCTCAGCACCAATACCAGCACCAATTGAGATGCTTGGCATAAACAACCCGCCAGGAATGGTCGAGGCTAAAGAAGTCAGAGTGGCAAAATACTTCATGAGTACAAACTCAAGCCCTAGTGGGTTACCTGCTAGCATAAAGATAACTTCGTCACGCCCAGATCCGGCAATTTTTCCAGCTGATAGGTAGTTAAATAGTCCAATAATTAGCCCTAAGAATAAGGCGATAGCGATCACGCGAGCTTTGCTGTGACTGATAAATTTAGCGATTAAATACAGAGTTATTCTGGAGAANAATCCACCAACAACACCTGTTAGAATGGCTAAAGGTATTAGCTGCCAAAGCAGCTCAAGATTTAGTGAGTAGGCGGATAAATCNCCCAGGTAAGGGGTGTTACCTCGATAAGCCANGGTGAGCGTGTAAACTAAGGCNCTAACAATGGCAATCAATACCAGCGCTTGTTTTTTGAGTTTTCGACCGATTTCCTCATANGCAAATAAAAACCCTGCCAGTGGTGCATTGAAAGCAACAATCAGACCGGCACTGCCACCAATNGCGATGAGCGAATGGATAAGAAGTTTACGCTTTAGTTTTAAAAATCGATTAAAACCATAAAAGATTGATCCGCCAATATGAATGCTCGGCCCCTCAATGCCAATGGGTGCACCCCCTAACATGCCAATAAAAATAAAGACAATCTTGCCTGTGGCAACCCTAAACGACAATAGCTTTTCACGAATGGTTTTATTACGTGAATCATTAGCTGCAATAAGCTGTGGAATNCCACTACCCTGGATGTAATGGCAAAAATATTTGGCCATGTAGACTATTAAAACAAAAGTAATTGGGGTGATGATTAAACTTAGAGCGGGNTTTTTTGCAACAAGCTGTTTAAATGTGTGTTGTGCAAAATCACTAGAAAGTAGAAAAAAATCAATAGCAACAACGGCGAGCATACTGGCAGCTATTAAAGATAGGTAGGTTTTTATCTCATTGGGAAACTGATGCGAGAGATATCTNCGCATTACTTACACTGCGTTAAAAAGACCGGTTGATAAGTANCTATCGCCACGATCACATACAATTGTGACGATGGTTGCGTTATTGACCTGTGTAGAAAGCTCCAGTGCTGCTGCAACTGCGCCACCAGACGATACGCCAGCGAAAATACCTTCTTGGGTAGCGAGCTCACGTGTGGTTTTTTCTGCTGAAAGTTGAGAGACATCCATTACAGCATCTACTTTTGAGGCATCAAAAATTTTAGGCAAATATTCTGGTGTCCAGCGACGAATGCCTGCAATTTGAGCGCCATCTTCTGGCTGTACACCAATAATTTGAATGTCGTTATTTTTTTGTTTGAGTGCTGTAGAAACACCCATGATGGTGCCTGTTGTACCCATAGCTGAGACAAAGTGCGTTACTTGACCCTGGGTGTCTTTCCAAATTTCTTGCGCAGTTGAATTAATATGCGCACCCGAATTATCAAAATTAGCAAACTGGTTGAGTTGTACACCTTTACCATCTCGTTCAAGTTTGTCAGCTAAATCTCTCGCGCCTTCCATACCCGCTTCTTGAGTAACAATGAGTAGTTCGGCGCCATAGGCAGTCATCGCATCACGACGCTCTTGAGAGAGNTTTTCAGGCATGATCAGCATCATTTTATAGCCTTTAATGGCAGCCACCATTGCTAGTGCAATACCTGTATTGCCGCTGGTCGCCTCAATGAGGGTGTCGCCTGGTTTGATATCACCTCGGTTTTCAGCTTGAGCGATCATGTTAAAAGCTGCTCGATCTTTAACTGATCCTGCCGGGTTGTCGCCCTCAAGTTTTACCAAAACAGTGTTTGATGAATTGGGATTAAGGCGTTGTAGCTTGACTAAAGGGGTGTTGCCAATAGTTTGATCGATAGTTTGATACGACATCATTTCCCCTAAAATCTACACAAGACTGGTAGATTTACATATTATTTAAGATTGCATCACGCACTTCACTCATGACTGGATTGATATTAATCATCTCATCAGTACACTGTGAAATGGCAGTATCTGGATCTTTCAGGCCATGACCTGTTAAGGTGCAAACTACTTTAGACCCTTCAGGGATCTTACCACTTTGAATGTCGCGCATTGCACCAGCTAGCGAAGTAGCAGAAGCAGGTTCACAGAAAATACCTTCTTGTTCGGTTAATAGTTTTTGTGCACTTAAAATCTCTGTATCGGTTAGTGAATCAAACCAACCATTAGACTCTTTTTCTACTTTATGAGCCAACTCCCAACTTTGCGGATGACCAATGCGAATAGCGGTGGCAACGGTTTCAGGATTATCAACCATCGCACCCTTGACAAAAGGAGCTGCACCTGCCGCTTGATAACCTACCATTTTTGGCGTGCTACTTGCTTTTTTATCTTCATGGTATTCTTTGTAGCCCATCCAGTGTGCTGAGATATTGCCTGCATTACCAACAGGTAGACAGTGATAATCTGGTGCATCACCCAGCTCCTCGATAATTTCAAACGCAGCTGTTTTTTGACCTTGTAATCGATAAGGATTGATTGAGTTTACAATCGCCACCGGTGCGTGATCAGCCACTTCTTTAACAAGACGCATGCCATCATCAAAATTACCTTTGATTTGGATGATAACCGCACCATGAATCATGGCTTGAGCTAGCTTACCTAAGGCAATTTTTCCTTCAGGGATTAGTACGAATGCTTTAATACCTGCACGAGCGGCGTAGGCTGCAGCAGCTGCAGAGGTATTGCCTGTTGAGGCACAAATAATAGCTTTAGAGCCTGCTTCGACTGCTTTAGTCACTGCCATTGTCATGCCGCGATCTTTAAAAGATCCAGTTGGATTAAGGCCTTCATATTTAATGTAAATATCCACATCCTTACCAAGTGTGGCGGGAATATTTTCTAGTCGAATTAGAGGGGTGTTACCCTCACCAAGACTGATCAGTTTAGTTGAATCGCTAACAGGAAGTCTGTCACGATAGTTTTCAATTAGGCCTGTGTATCTCATTGTATTTTCTCCTTAATCAAGGTTTTCTACATGAATAATTTTAACATCCTCTTGGATGAATTCATGACTTTGGATTTCTGTTATAGCAGCGTTTAAATTAGCAGTGGTGACGCTATTGGTAATGATTGCAATGTGAGCATTATTTTGTGCATCAATTTGTTTTTGGATGACAGACTCAACGCTAATATTGTGTTTGGCTAGTGTGGTTGTAATATCAGCAAGCGCACCAGGCTTGTCAGTGGCTAGTAGGCGCAAATAAAAAACACTTTCAATATTGTTAACATCACAGTTAGGGATTTCAGTGAGAGATTTCCAGCCTAGCACATCATGACTTACGGTATTTTTAATAATATCAACTAAATCTGCAATCACAGCGCTAGCTGTGGCTTCATCACCCGCACCTGCGCCATAATAAAGTGTTGGTCCTACTGCATTACCTTTAACCAGTACTGCATTCATTACCCCGTCAACATTGGCCAGTAGCTGTGTTTTTGGAATGAGCGTTGGATGAACACGCATTTGTAATTCGCCATCAACTTTTTTGGCAATACCCAAGTGTTTGATTGAATAGTTAAGTTCAGTTGCAAATGCGACGTCTTCACCGCTAATTTCACTAATGCCTTCGGTAGATACTTTATCCATTTGTAATTCACAGCCGAAAGCGATAGAGGCCAGGATGGCAAGTTTGTGAGCAGCATCAATGCCTTCTACATCAAAAGTCGGATCTGCCTCGGCATAGCCTAAATCTTGAGCCTCTTTTAAAACATCGGAAAAATCTCTACCTTTATCTCGCATTTCAGTAAGAATGAAGTTTCCTGTGCCGTTAATGATTCCAGCGACTAATTCAATTTTATTAGCACTTAAGCCTTGCTCTAAAGATTTTAGAATAGGAATGCCGCCTGCAACAGCAGCCTCAAATAGCAAATGCACATTCTTTTCTTTAGCCAGTGTAAGTAGCTCGTTACCGTGTGTGGCAATTAAAGCTTTGTTGGCGGTGATAACATGTTTATTGTTGTTAATTGCCGCTACTACTAATTCTTTGGCAATGGTGGTGCCACCGATTAGCTCTAAAACAACATCTACTTCTGGATTATTAACAACTTCAAAGGCGTCTTCGGTAATATTAATGTCACCATCTGCACAAATTCTAGGCTCAGAGAGGTGCTTAACTGCAGCGTGAGTAATGTTGATTTGTTCGCCAGTGCGAGCAAAAATTTCATTTTGATTTTTACTTAAAACATTTACTACGCCACCACCAACAGTGCCTAATCCTAAAATTCCAATATTCACGTCACCAAATCCTTTTTTTAAAAAAATCTTAATAAGAGGTGAATTATACCAATTGGATATTGGTGTACAGAGGTATTAGATAGGGATTTTATTTGATTTTATCTAAAACAATGGCAGAGCATTTGAGAGGGCGTGAATAATTCGCAGGAACCGTATGTTGATTGTCAAATAGTACTGGCGCTAACGCCTTTAACATATCTTCGTAAATTGGTTTTTTAAAATCAATTACTTTTTCAATGGGGTTCCAATAATCCACCCAAGCCCATTCGTCAAATTCAATATCAGAGTGCGTGTCTAGTTTAATTTTGTCTTCACTTGCAGTGAGGCGTAGCAAAAACCAAACTTGTTTTTGACCAACACAAATTGGCTTTTGAGAGCGTCTAACGTGATATTCAGGCAAGTCATAGCGTAGCCATTTTGGCGTTTTAGCAATAACATCAACATGGTGAGGCTCTAAGCCGACTTCTTCATTCAATTCACGCAGAAGTGCTTCTACATCACTTTCACCTTGGTCAATGCCACCTTGCGGAAGTTGCCAAGAGTTTTGTTTATAGCGTTTAGCTAATAAAACCTGATGCTTATCATTGGTGATAACGATACCCACATTGGCGCGGTATCCCTCATTGTCAATCATGATTGAAGTTTATTGTTAAACCTTAATCGTCGCTAGAAAAAGCACCTAAAAGGTGTAATAAGCTAGTAAACATATTATGAAGTGCTAGGTAGAGTCCAACAGTTGCAGAGATGTAGTTAGTTTCTCCACCATTGATAATGGCAGACATTTGACTCAACATGAAAGCACCCATAATCATCACAACTGCAAATGAAATAAGAAGACTAAAGGCTGACGACTCCAGAAAAAAGAAATTTAATAGNGATAAAACAATAATGCCAATCATGGCAAAAAAGATCATACCATTTAAAAAACTAAAGTCTTTTGTGGTNTTTTGAGCATAAAAACTGATGGCAAAAAAAGCAACNCCCGTTCCTGTTAAGGCTTGAATGACAAGGTCTGCACCATTTGGCATAGCTAGATAGTGTGTTAGCATTGGACCAATTGAATAGCCTAATAAACCTGCTACGGCAAAGGCAGTTAAAATACCTTTGTTACTATTTTGGGTTTTAGGCAGTACAAACCAAATGACCACAATTGCAGCAATAGAGCTCATTATAGCTGCGCCAAATCCAGCGCCNGAGGCTACTGAAAACCAAGAGGCTAGACCNCCAAAGACAAGTGTATAAGAGAGNAATCTCATTGTATCTGATAAAACTTTGTTTTTAACTTTGATGCTGCTAATGGCTGTTGTTGAAAATGTACTCATGATTTATCCCCTGGGATTAAGTGTGTAAAATGATCTTATTTTATACTGAAAATAAAACAATAGCATGAAACTAGTTTTAGGCTTAGGAATAACCGGTTTTTCCATTGCACGCTTTTTGCTACAGCAAAAAATTGCGTTTAAAGTGGCTGACTCTCGACAGGCGCCACAACGCCTATCTGAATTTTTATCAGAATTTCCCAACAGTAGAGGTTGCCCTGGATGGTTGGAGTAAGTCCACATTAGAAGAAGTTGATGAGATTTTCATCTCTCCAGGTATTGCTCAAAATGAGGAAATTGTCATATGGGCACTTGAGCAGGGTATTGATATTGTAGTGATATCGAGTTATTTTCTAGGTATGTTCAGGCGCCTGTTATTGGCATTACTGGCTCTAATGGTAAATCAACTGTCACCCAACTATTAGGAGAAATGGTTGAGGCTAGTGGTAAAAAAGTTGCAGTAGGTGGTAATATTGGTAAACCTGCACTAGAGTGTTTGCATGATGAAGTCGAGCTTTATGTATTGGAGTTGTCAAGCTATCAACTGGACTATAGTAAAAATTTAAATTTATTAACCGGTGTGGTATTAAACATTACCCCTGATCATCTGGATCGGTACCAAAGCTTTGAACATTACACAAATTCAAAGCTAAGTTTGTATCATTATTGCCAAAATTTGATTATTAATATGGATGAGCCGCTGGTTCCTACGCAAGCTTCAGCTACTCATTTTGGTATTAATATACCCAAACAAGAGCAAGATTTTGGCACGGTGACTTGCCATGGTAGTTGTTACTTTTTAAAGGGTGATGAGGTATTGATGGGGGTTGATGAAATGCAATTGATTGGTGAGCATAATGTAGCTAACATCTTGGCAGCATTGGCGTTGGGTGATCAAATCGGCCTAAATATGGTTACAATGACTGATTGTGTCAAAATTTTTAAAGGGCTTGAGCACCGATTAGAATGGGTAACAGACAAACAAGGTATTGCATTTTATAACGACTCAAAAGCAACCAACGCTTTAGCAAGTATAACCGCACTTAAAGCTCTTATTGATAAGCACGAAAATATCGTTCTAATTGCAGGTGGACTGGCAAAAGATGAAGACCATGCTGAATTTTTCGAACTTATTGATCGAGATGTATTTGGTGTGGTGTTAATTGGTCAAAGTGCTATGGATTTTGAGCACGGCATTCACACGGCAAAACTATCCATGCACAAGATATGCGTGAGGCGGTTTCTTTAGCCAAAGATATGATTAATAATGGGGTTGTGCTTTTATCTCCGGCTTGTGCAAGTTTTGATATGTATGATAATTTTGAGCATCGTGGCCGTGAATTTAAACGTGCTGTTCTTGGATAAAATTTAGCGATTTTTCAAGATCTGCTGTTTTTAGNGTTAATCCTTGGGTTTCNTTTTTGAGCCAAGTNCTTTGGCGTTTGCACAGTTGACGTGTGGCAATAATAGATCTTTCAATCATTTCNGCTTCATCTATTTCTTGATTTAAAAATTGCCAGGCTTGTCGATAGCCAACACAGCGAATTGAGGGTAGATCTTGATGGAGCTTTGTATTAGCTTTTAAAGCTTTAACCTCCTCTATAAAACCTTGTTCCATCATTAAATGAAATCGAGTTTCGATGCGCTGATGAAGTTCAGACCGGTCAGGCATGAGGATAATTTTGTTAATTATGCAGTTGAGCCCTCCTTGTTTTTTGCCTTGGAGCGTGGTGAGAGTCTGGCCACTAATGTCGAATACTTCTAGTGCGCGAGTAATGCGTTGTGAATCATGAGCATGAATTCTGTTAGCGGCAACGGGGTCAATTTTTTGTAAGGTTTGGTGTAATGCTTTTGACCCTTGCTCTTTCAATAGCTGGTTATATTTTTCACGTGATTCTGGGGTTGATTCGGGTAGATCAGATAGACCGTGCTCTATGGCATTAAAATAAAATGAGGTGCCACCCACTAAAATAGGCAGCTCATTATTGCGAAAAGCCAGCTCAATTTGTTGAGTGGCATCGGTAACAAAATCATGAGCTGAATAAGCTTCACTAGGCTTGCAAATGTCAATCAAATGATGGGGGTGAGTATTGAGTGTTTTTTTACTAGGTTTTGCTGTGCCAATATCCATTCCTTGATAGATTAATGCAGAGTCAACACTAATTAGTCGAGATTTAATTTTTTGACTAATTTTAATTGCTAGATCCGTTTTGCCCGAGGCAGTGGGACCCATTAAAAAAAGCACGGTATTGTCAGGTGGGTTGATCACAAAGATCCTTGTATTAGTAAGCATTTATTACAACTAACCTAGATTATAATGTCAGCATTCAATAGATTGATAGAATTAAGTCATGTTTACAGTAGAAAATCAGGCAAGTGGCAACCGCTTTAAGGTTGCAAAAGATGAGATTATTCTCGATGGCGCCATTAGTCAAGGCTTAGGGTTCCCTTATGGGTGTCAGAATGGTTTTTGTGGCAAGTGCAAGGCGACACTTATGGAGGGAGAGGTTGGCTATTCGGACGGAATTCCACCTGGACTAACAGCGCAAGAGATTGATGAGAATATGATTCTTCCGTGTAAGTGCCATGCTAAAACAGATTTATCGATTGTNGTCACCGAGCTTGAGAGTGTTGCNGATATTCAAGTAAAGACCTTACCTTGTAAGGTGGATAAAATTGAGCATTTAAACGATGATGTGGCAAAGGTTATCTTAAAAATTCCAGGCAGTGAAGCCAT
>JGI26239J51126_1001419_pt1 | contig 10664 bp, 8 predicted proteins | sample SaaInlV_130m_DNA_3_FD_51126 | JGI IMG/M metagenome (IMG submission 51126)
AAGGACAAATATGCCTGCAAAAAGGAATATGAAGATAGACGGCAGGCACAGGACTATTTTTTTTTGGCTTTTTGTGTGCTAATTTCATTTTTTTTTACTTTAAATATCAGTAAACTAATTGTTGATCTTTGATTTAACAGGAGAACTTTTTTGTTGATTTTATGAGCCAGTTGAACTACATTATCAAACCCAGATCAAGTTAGAGATTTTGTCAGTGTAAGCATTATGGCTGAAGTTCTTGCATAGCACAAATATTCTCTACTGTACGGTTCCAAAAGAGATGTTATCTCACTGATATAACGATTTATATTTATATCAATAGAGCACATGAGCATGTGATTTATTGATAATATGTGAAGCTAAAATACTTAAGTTACAAGCTTTTTTGCGCAGTCCAGGATTGATTTTTCCAAAGGACGGCAATTTATGCAATATTTTCATGATTATTGCATACAGAATACTGGATTAAATTTAAGAATCCGGCCTTTAAGTTTTACGCGTTTAAGTATACTTTAATCAGTGAAGGAAACCATGGATTGGCTAAACTTCATTTTTATTTTATAATACAAAACACTAAAAGGCATACATGAAAATTAAACGCCTCTTCACCATGGAAGGTGAGAGTCCATATCAGTCGATGGAATTTGAAAACCGCAGTTCCATCATCCGCAATCCTGACGGCTCAGTAGTCTCAGAGTGGGAAAAAGTTTCTGTTCCAACAGATTGGTCTCAGGTAGCAACTGACATCATGGCCCAGAAATATTTCCGCAAAGCCGGAATCCCCAAACATCTCAAAGTAGCCAAAGAAAGAGGAATCCCCGCATGGCTGCAACCTTCTCTACATGATCAGGCAAAGCAGGAACAGGAAGCCGCAGAAGCAAAAACTTCCGGAGATGATTCCACCACTTCGGAAACTGACGCACGTGAGGTTTTTCACCGGCTTGTCGGTTGCTGGACGTATTGGGGTTATAAGAACAACTATTTTGATACAGAAGAAGACGCCCGCGCATTTTATGATGAATTATGCCACATGCTGGCCAACCAAATGGCAGCGCCAAACTCTCCTCAATGGTTCAATACTGGACTAAACTGGGCGTACGGACTTAACGGTCCTGCACAGGGACATTATCACGTTGACCAAAAAACCGAAGAAGTCATCCCTTCCAAAGACGCCTATACACGTCCACAGCCTCATGCGTGCTTTATTCAGTCAGTCAAAGACGATTTAGTACGTGAAGGCGGCATCATGGATTTGTGGACACGTGAGGCCCGTCTTTTCAAATACGGCTCAGGAACAGGCTCCAACTTTTCTGATTTACGCGGAGATATGGAACCACTGTCTGGAGGAGGTGTATCTTCAGGACTGATGTCATTTCTCAAAATTGGTGATTCTGCAGCCGGCGCGATCAAGTCCGGTGGAACTACTCGCCGTGCGGCAAAGATGATCTGTCATTGATGCCGATCATCCTGATATTGAAAAATTTGTTAACTGGAAAGTTCATGAAGAGCAAAAAGTCGCAGCCCTGGTGGCAGGTTCTAAAACGATTAAAGAACTGATTAACGAACTATTCACTGCGATTCACAGCTGGGGAGTTGAAGCTGAAAAGTTTGACCTCAAGTTGAATAAAGACCTGCGTAAAGTCGCCAAAAAAGCCCGACTGGCACAAATGCCTTTCAGCTATGTTCACCGTATCATCCATTTGGCACAGCAAGGTTACACAGATGTTTTGTTTGAAGAATACGATACAGACTGGAATTCTGAAGCATATCAAACTGTTGCAGGACAAAATGCCAACAATTCAATCCGTCTTAGTAATGACTTCATGGAAGCAGTTGAGCAGGACAAAGACTGGAGTCTTTTCTGGCGTGTTGAAAAAGTAAAAGCCAAAAAGGAAGGTAGAAAACCTGTTCCGTGCAAGACACTCAAGGCAACTGAACTCTGGGAAGAGATTGCCTATGCGGCCTGGGCCTCAGCAGATCCGGGGATTCAGTTTGATACAACAATCAATGAATGGCACACCTGCCCCGCTGATGGACCGATTCGGGCATCAAATCCCTGCAGTGAATATATGTTTTTGGACGACACTGCGTGCAACTTGGCTTCCCTGAATTTGATGCGTTTCCGTGATCCTAAAACCGGTGAACTAGATATTGCAAAATTAAGGCACGGTTCAAGGATTTGGACAATTGTTTTAGAAATAAGTGTGCTGATGGCGCAGTTTCCAAGTAAGAACATTGCCAAGCTTTCCTATGATTTCCGAACACTCGGTTTAGGTTATGCAAATTTGGGAACGTATTTAATGGTTAACGGAATTCCTTATGATTCTCCGGAAGCCCTTGCTATTTGCGGTGCAGTGACTTCCATCATGCATATGACTTCTTACTCAACTTCCTCGGAAATGGCAAAAGAGTTAGGCACATTTGCCGGTTATGAGAGAAACAAAGAAAATATGCTGCGGGTACTCCGTAATCACCGGCGTGCCGCTTTTCGTGCTCCGGACAGTGAATATGAAGGTTTGACCATCAAACCTATCGGAATCGACAGTCAACATTGCCCTCCTGAATTACTCAAAGCAGCTCAACAAGATGCAAATCAGGCTTTGAAACTCGGAGAAAAACACGGTTTCCGTAATGCACAGGTCACTGTGATTGCACCCACCGGAACCATCGGTCTGTTAATGGATTGCGATACAACCGGAATTGAGCCGGACTTTGCGCTGGTTAAATTCAAAAAACTGGCCGGCGGTGGTTATTTCAAAATCATTAATAATTCCATCCCATTAGCTTTAAAGAAACTTGGTTATACAGACCCAGAAGTTGCTGATATTGTGCATTATATCAAGGGTTATGCACGTTTAGAAGGAAGCCCCTGCATCAATGCAAATGTTTTGCGCAGCAAAGGTTTTACGGATGAAGTACTCAAGCGCATAGAAGAACAGTTAGCAACCGCATTTGATATCAGTTTTGTTTTCAACCTCTATACACTTGGAGAATCATTCTGCAAGGAAACACTGGGTTTGACTGATGAGCAGCTTGGAGATTTTGATTTCAGCATCCTCAAGCATCTCGGATTCACCGGCAAGGAAATAGAAGCAGCCAATGATTATATTTGCGGAACTATGACCAGTGAAAACGCTCCGCATCTCAAACAGGAACATTACAGTATTTTCGACTGTGCAAACAAGTGCGGACGCAATGGTAAGCGCTTCATTGCAGCTGATGCACACATCCGGATGATGGCGGCTGCGCAGCCTTTTATTTCCGGTTCGATATCTAAAACCATCAACATGCCGGGCGATGCTAATGTGACTGATATTAAGCAGGCATTTTCCACTTCCTGGCACAATGGTTTAAAATGCAACGCACTTTACCGGGATGGTTCAAAACTCAGTCAACCGCTTAACGTCAGTGTAGAAGAAGATTTGTGGGACGAAGACGAGGCAGAGGAAAGTATCGCAGCTGTACAACCGGCGCAAATCAGAATTGCGGAAAAAATTATTCACCGCTACATCGCCAAACGCAGAAAATTACCGCACCGCCGTAACGGCTACACACAAAAAGCGGTGATTGGAGGACACAAGCTCTACCTGCGTACCGGTGAGTATGAGGACGGTACAATAGGTGAAATCTCGATATGCACAAAGAAGGTGCGGCGTTCAGAAGTTTGATGAACAGTTTTGCGATTGCCATTTCACTAGGACTGCAGCATGGTGTGCCACTGGAAGAATTTGTGGAAGCCTTTATTTTTACCCGTTTTGAACCAAACGGGATGGTTGCCGGAAATGATAATATCAAAATGAGTACTTCCATCATTGATTACGTTTTCCGTGAACTGGCAATTTCTTATCTGGGTCGTAACGATTTGTCACATGTCAATTCAGATGAGTTGCAGGCAAGTGCTGTACATACCCAGAATGAGTCTGAACCTGAGTTTGACAATGAACAGGTGGTTTCAGAAAGAACTCTCAGCACTGAAGAAAGCCAGGCCTTTCTGGAACAGGAGGACAAAGATTTTAAAGGAGTTGATTTTGCACTCTTGAAAAATTCAGCACCGGAAACAGAACAGGCACAGGCGGATTTTGCGGGCAATACAGATTTTGCTGCAAATTCTTCCAGCGAAAGTTGGGAAGCACAGGAACGCTCCACAACCAGCCTTGTTCAGGAAGCACGGATGAAAGGTTATGAAGGTGAGTCATGCCACACCTGCCAGCAGTTCACTATGGTACGTAATGGTTCATGTCTCAAGTGTGCCTCTTGCGGTGCTACCAGCGGTTGCTCATGATCATGATACTGGCATTTTGAGTTTGTTTTGCTTTACGCCATGTAGACTGAGGTTGTTATAAAAAATATGTGAGGTAGTGTCTGCCGGGAAACAAAATATCGTTTCCCGACATCCTCTTGCCTTTTTTAAGACATTTGCTGCTGTAAACTTTGATCGGCAGGTTGAAATGTAAAAGCCTGTCTTCAAAGCATTAGTCATGTCTCACCTCCCTGTGTCCCCACCTTCTTCCTCAAAGACAACTTCACAACGTGGAATTGCCTTACTGATTACTCTGGTTATTTTGGCTCTGCTTGCGGTTTTCATGACAGAGTTTTCTTTTGAAACCAAACTTGAAACTCGGGGAATTCATAATTACCAAGCTTCATTCAAAGCTAGAAATGCCGTTAAATCCATGTTCAAGGCAGTTTTAGAAGGTTTAAAAGGACAGGATGAGGTAAAATTTTTCACAGTATATTTAAAGGATTTATTAAGATTGGGTGCTACAAGCAATGAGATATCTTTTTTGAATCCACCCCAACCTGTTGGCTTGCCTGCAGGAGTAATTGCAGATTTTCCGGAAGTTTCTTTTTATACACCGGTCATCCGACCTATTGATCATCTTTATAACCTGAACCGGATACAAACGCCACCGTTTAGAACAGTTAATCCTGAGATGAAAGGGGACGTCCGGCTGGCAAATCAATTCATTAACATTCTCAAAAAGTGGAATAGCGCAACTACATATCAGCCTGGAAGCAGTGTTCCATCATATAATATTCAATTAAACACCAATGATATCCTGCCAATTTATGCGGCAATTTTCGATTGGCTGGATAAAGATGAGGAAATTTATGATTCATCCATCTACGGTACAATAGGTGCGGAGAAAAATTCATATATTTCAGCAGATCCGTATTTTGAAATAAAAAACGGTTTCCTCGACAAGTTGAGTGAAGTCCAACTAATCAGCGGGGTTAAAGGTAAACGGATTCCGCTCGATCAATGGAAAAAGGGATTCACCACCTTTCCTGTAGGTAACAAGTATGAAACTCAGGCAGATTTTTCTAAAATTAAACCACGTATAAATGTCAACTTGGCGACTTTTGAAGAAATTGAGCAGTTCCTTGAACAATTTGATCAAAACACAGCATATTTTATAAACTACTCAGCAAAAAGCTACGATGATATTTATGCACAGGATTATTTTGAAAAAAGAGAAGAAATTGCAGCAGAACTTACAAAACAACCACGTTCTAAATTGACAAGTGAAGATATAAAAAATAAGCTAAGCAATATTACTCAATACGACAGATCCCGTGATTTTTTCATTCCTTACAGTTTCTGGTATGAAATCTTGCTCATGACTGAAATAGATAACGTGAAAGCCGAAGTTAGAGCTGTGGTCTCAGTTGACAGAAATGCCGCAACCGGTAAAGTTACAAATTTAATTATTCACAATTTCTTCTTACGTTAACAGAATGTCTGCAACAATAGGCAAAAGAATTATACGTCTGAGCGAAGTTGGTTCAACAAATACATATTTGAAAGACAATAGTGAGTTGCTTAAAGAGCACGGATTGGTTGTCATTGCAGAAATGCAAACTTCAGGACGAGGAAGAGCCGGAAGGAAATTCGTATCACTTCCGGACAAAAATGTAACCTTTTCGGTTGTCCTGCATCCCGGCTTAGCGCTTGGAGAAGTGCAGGTATTTGCTTTACTGGCCGGAATTGTAGTCGCACGTGTTCTAGAGAAATATATAAACGGAGTCCGCCTTAAATGGCCGAATGACGTACTGGTGAACGGGAAAAAGATCTGTGGAATTTTGCTTGAAACAATCACAATTCCGCAACAGAATTTTCCTGTATTGATCCTCGGAATAGGCTTAAACACTAAAGGTTTTCTCAAAGAATATCCGCAAGAACTACAGAAAATTGTGACTACTCTGGAAGCAGAAATTTATCAAAACTCAAATGTGATTAATGGAACAGAAGATCAACCTGCTCTTGAAAATGAAACAGTATTTCAGTTGCTTTTAAGTGAATTGGAATGTTGTTTTGCAGAATTCAGTAATAATACTACAGCAAACAGGGAAGTTGGCTATCTAATAAACGCCCGCAGTGCACTTCTGAATGAATGGTTAAAACGCTCGCAGGCAAAAGGCAGGAAGGTACGTAGTTTGAATAACATAGAAGAACAGACAAAAGGCTCAGGAACTGTAGGTACTATTGAAGGATTAACGAAGGAGGGATATTTGCAGATCCGGACAGAAACAGGAGAGATCATGACGCATGTTTCCGGAGACATTCTTGAAATAAGAGAGGAAGAGTAATGATTATAGCCGTAGACATAGGTAACAGTAACGTAGTACTTGGCTTAGTCAAAGATTCAAAAATATTACAGAGTTGGCGCCTGCATACCGGTATTCATCAGAGTGTCGATGAATATGAAATACTTGTTCGGGGTATGCTTTTCGCATGCGATTTCAGTTTGCAAGAGGTGCAAGTCGCAGTGCTTAGTTCAGTAGTTCCTGAACTGACAGAAGTTTTTATGATACTGCTTGAAAATTTGACGGGAAAACCTCCAATCAAGGTCAGTCACGAACGGAATCTTGGTATTGAAATAAATACTGAAACACCGGCTAATGGTCGGTGAGGACAGACTGATTAATTCCTCAGCCGCATACCAGCAATATAAAACTTCACTGATCATCATTGATTGTGGTACTGCAACTACACTGGATGTAGTCACTGCGGAAGGAGTTTTTCAGGGAGGTGTGATTTGCCCAGGATTATTAATTTCTGCTGATGTGCTGTTTTCAAAAGCCGCTCAACTGTCTCAAGTAAATCTTGAAATGCCGGATAATGTAATCGGAAAGAATACGACTGACAGTATTAAATCCGGTCTAATCTACGGTTACGGCGGAATGATAGATTCGTTGATTAAAAGAATAACAAATGAAATAGAACAACAAGGCCAACCGACACCGACAGTTGTAATCACCGGCGGTTTGGCTGCAAAAGTTTTACCGATTCTGTCAAACGTTATTTATCATGAAGATTTGACTTTGCGTGGTTTATACCTTTTCTATCTGCTCAATAAAACAGATACTAGTGGGAAGTAGCTCTGATTTGCTAAAACAGGAAAAATCAATGCACCAAAAACATTACAACTGCAAGTGAAACATGGCTGAAGAAAAAGTTGACGGACTGGAAGGTCTGGACGATTTTGGTGACGATTTTGGGGAGCAGCTCGACTCTTTCATGGAAAATGATGGAGAGCAGGAGAGTGACAGTGAATTGGATTCATTTTTCGAAGATCTTTCTACAATCGATGACCTCGAAGGTGACGATGACAGTGAGGCAGCAGAAGATAAAAAAGAAGAGGAAAAGACTGCTGAAGTAAAAAGTGATGATGATGACGATGAAGAAGATGGATATGTTGATGAGGAGGAGGATGATGACGATGATGATGATGAAGCTGAAGAGGATCAGGATGATGATGACGATTACGATACAGCACTTGAAGATGAGTCAGAGGGTGAGGATGATGCTACTACAAATGATAAACAGAAAAAAAAGAAAGGTCTGTCACTGAAAGGGATTCCACTAAAACCGCTTATTATTTCCAGTGTTACAGGTTTACTTTTGGGAGTTATCACTGTTGTAGTACTTTATTTTTTTGCAACTCCTGCTGAAACAGATTTACCTGAAACAGTTGTAGCAATTCCTGCTGAAGCTGTCCCAACACCAAAAGTCAGCAAGCCTGAACCAAAGAAGCCAAAGAAAGCTAAAGCTAAACCCAAAACAACCAGCTATTACGTACAGGTAGTTTCCTGTATTTCCCATGAATGCGTTGACGAAAGCTCGTCTTCAATTAAAAACTTTAGGTTATAAATCACGTGTCCGTTCTTCAAATGAAAGTTCCGGAATATCGGAGGTGCTTTCCACCAAGGTTTTTGGTGAAGAGCATTCTGCAAGAATGGTTAAGATAATTAACAACAATAATCCGTTGGCTGGTCATGCTTTTCGCAAATCAATGGAAAATGGATACCAAGTATCACTGGGTTTCTTTCCGGAATTAGAAACTGCAAACAGAGTTAGAACTTATTTAAATCAGGCTTTCAAGGAAGAAATTTTCTTTAAAATTCAGCGTACTACTCAGAAAATTCGTTTTCAGGCTGTACAAATTGCGGTTTTAAATCAAGAAGAGACGCAGAAAAGTTACGTGATAAATTGAGGAAGAATAATCCCAATTTTAAAAGCGCATTTGTTAAAGCAGTTGTAAAACCTTAACCCATATTTAAAGTGGTTTTTCGCAGGAAAATAACTTACAGCTTTTATTAGCGTGGACTTCTGAAAATGTTTTTTCTTAATTTCACAAATTTAAGTTTGGCTTTTGCTGATTTAATAAAATAAAATTAATGCTCAAATTCATAGTATAACCATCATTAAGCGGAGCATTTATGGGACTGAGTTGGACAATAGTATTTATCGTTCTGGTCATAGGATTCATCATCATTCCAGGATCAGTTTTCCTGTCAAACATTAGCCGGATCCGCAAAGAAAAAGCACAATAACTGCTGCTTTGCACTGAGCATATTTGCTATATTGAGAGTTTTCCTAAGGTCTTCAGGGAAATTTTTCGTCTTGTCCAATCAAAGTTTAAAAGCAAATAGTCTATTTATAATCCCCCACATCAAACTCTCTGTAAGAGACTTCGTGTAACAGTCAGTCAATCATCTTTGTGAGATATTTTGAAAGTTAAACTCTGCCTGTTGCCTGCAAAAGGCAGGACTTTTTTTCTCTACAGACTGTGCTCAGTCAGTCTCTTATCACTCATCCTTCTTCTCTGTAACTCAGCTTTATGCAAAAGACATTTCGATTCCTGCAAAATCACAGTTTGATCCTGCACTGACTGCTGTTGCTAAAGTTGAAAATTCAATTCCTAAAGCAGATTTTTCAAAGATATTCAGCAGTTATGCAGTAGTTACTGCTTCTGCATTAAATTTACGTTCCAGTCCCAACACCAAAAATCCTCCCATAAACGTTCTCCACAAAGGCACACATTTATTGAGTTTATCAGCACCGCATAAAAAATGGCTTAAAGTTAAATTACCACAAGGTATCCAGGGCTGGGTAGCTCAAGCACATGTCAAATTTTATCTACCTGTAGGATTGCCTTATTATGCAGGAAAATTTAACTCGACACCCTTCACTTCATCACTGGAAGCAAGTATTCTGCAGTACATGAAAGAAGCCTATACCAAAAACAAACTCAAGAGAAATGATAAACTTTCAGTCGTTGTGCAAGATCTTACAACTGGTGAATTACTGGTTTCTTTAGGATCTAGAAAAAGTGTTAAATCAGCCAGTACCATCAAGGTGCCAATACTTCATGCATACATGATTCAGCGTTTTAAAGGCAAGATCATAGAGACCCCAAATCACAAAAAGCTGATTGAGGAAATGATCCGTTTCAGCAGCAATTCCAGCACAAATACTATTATTGAATTGTTAGGTGGTACTGAAAATATTCAACGCATACTTAACAACACAAATTGTATAAAGAATTGCGTTTGCTAGAAACTATCCCGGAAGACGGACGTACATACAGGAATAAAATTTCTGCTGCAGATTTAAATCAGCTATTGCTCAAGATTTGGTTTAAACGTGTAATCAGTGCTAAATACAGTGCGCAAACAAACAAAGTTGCGGCAAAGGAAATGCTCTATCTACTTGGCCTTCCCGGTCATGCCTGGTTGAAAGACAGGATTAAAGCGGGCACCTGTTTTTCGGCTAATAAATCAGTCAAACTATGGGACAAAACCGGATTTGTAAAAGGCGTAAACGGCAACGCAGGTATTGTAGAAATTGATACTCCTCATGGAAGAAGAGCTTATACACTTGTAATATTCATGGAACGTGAAGATTATCTAACAATCGAAGGAGATGCATCCAGCTGGTCTGAACGTATGAGCCTGCATATGCGTAAAATTTCTGAGCTTAGNTACGCTTTTATTTCCAACCGCTACNATAGTTACAATGAGTGCGGACATTCACAACTCATTCGTTATACCAAACTGGCTCTCGCACCGCGTCCTCTACAAGCCTCTCTCTAGTTGTATTCTGCAGAAAAAATAGTATGTCAGCTAATACTAGTATTTATCAGTCACTAATAAGCACCGAATTATGAACTTGGAAAAACGTCTACAATGGTTTTTTGAGCGAAAGTTGATCATGCTCTTTCTCTGTGAAGAACGTTTTTTAAACCCTTTGATTGCTGATGAACTACTGCGGCTAAAAACTTCGGGTCTGCTTGAAGATGAGCAAATTCTGCTGGTGTTGGATGAAGTTCTGCCTGAATTTATAACTCAGTTGCCGACAGGTATGTATTTCCCTGTGC